>ERZ511473.468-NODE-468-length-65496-cov-12.236659_pt1 | contig 65496 bp, 63 predicted proteins | sample MGYA00374947_ERZ511473 | MGnify/ENA primary metagenome ERZ511473 (study PRJEB26303, sample SAMN06343854) | sediment metagenome | isolation source: hot spring sediment | place: Canada: British Columbia | collected 2012-09-26 ... | reverse complement strand
TGAAATTAGATTTATATTTATATGGTCTTCCTCTCTTATTTTCTTCTTCGTTTTTCTCTTTGATTTTTTGTAAAATCTCTTTACTTATCCATATTTCACCCCTCTTTACCAAATTCTCATTGTATTTTTTCCAATTTCTTTCAATCATTCCGAAAGTTTTAAAGCACAAATTTTTATCACCCCTAACCCCCCTTAACACTATTTATTGGACAAAGCATAGAATTTTTGATATTTTATAAAAAGAGATGATGATTTACTTAATTTTAAACTTAAAAGATAGTTTATATTATGTAGTTTATATATCGGAGCCTCCTTATTATTTAAGCGATAAGAAAAATTATTATTCTGCTATTAGAGAAGCAATTGCATATTGGCAAGATAAAGGTTTCAATATAAGAGAAACAAAAGATTCAACAAGATATAATATTTTAATTCAATGGATAAAAGAATTTGGACCTGAAAGACCAACTGAAGAAAAAATCGGACAAGCGGTTGCTTATGTTGTTGCTCAAATTGGATTAGGCAGTAGTAGTTGCGATGGTGAATGGAGACCATTTAATTATGAGACAATTGTTAGGATTGCTACTCATGAATTGGGACATATTTTAGGATTTGAACATTCGGATGATCCTAATGACATTATGTATCCATTTACTAAAACAAAATATGAATATGATTATAAATTCAAAGGAAGAATTAGGACAGGAGAATTATTATTTTTAAAATTTTGCTCATCAGAAAAGGCTGAATACTACATTAGAGTTGAAAGCGAAGAACCGCTCAATTTCATAGTAGTTCCTAATGAAAAGGAATATAAAAATTATCTTAAAAAGAAAAAAGATCAAAATATAAGAGTTAATTATGCAAAAAATTGTTATGAAACGAAAACAAGGATTTTTGAAAAAGAATGTTTAGTTGATGTCTCTGGTGGTTTAATTATAGAATTTCCATATTCTTCATTACCAAAAATATCAAAGATAAGTGTTTTTATTAAACAAGAATAATCGCTATTTTGGGGGAATTGACCCCCATAAAAATCAGTAATTTAAAGCTTTGTCTTAATTCATAGTCAATTACTTATGAAAATTTTCTAAAGCTAATAACTACCAAATGCCGAAAAATGGTTATTTTAAAGAAGAATAAATAACTTGGGAATTACTAAACAATTCAAAAAACCACATCTTTACCCCTTAAAATTTTCTAAATGATAATAGCTCAAATAAATTCAAAACATTTAATTTATAATTTTGAGCAGTTTAAACAAAAAACTAAAACAGAAATTATACCTGTTCTAAAATCAAATGCTTATGGTCATGGAATAAATGAAATTTTTCAAATTATTAAAGATAAAGTTAAGAAAGTAGCAGTTTTTGATTTAGAGGAAGCATTAAAATTAAAATTTAAAGATATTCTTATTTTAAAGCCAATTTATAATGAAGATGAAATTTATTTAGCATATAAAAATGATTTCATATTTAATTTATGTTCTTATAGACAGCTTGAAGTTATAAAGAAATTGAAAATAAAACCAAGAGTTGAGATTGAAATTGATACAGGAATGAATAGAACAGGAATATGGTATGAAGAATTTGAAAAATTTTATAATGAAGTTAAAAATTTTGTTAAAATAGAAGGTATTTATTCTCATTTTTCTAATGCGGATAACGAAATTGATGATTTTAGTTATATTCAATATGAAAAATTTATAAGTGTTGTGAAAAATTTAAATGTAAAAAAACATATATCAAACACCTCAGCATCATTAAGATATAACTATTATCTTGATTTTATAAGAGTTGGATTAGGATTATATGGAATATATCCCTCTGAGTTTTTAAAGAAATTTTTGGATTTAAAACCTGTTATGACGTTAAAATGTGATGTGATCCAAGTAAAATTTGTAAAAAAAGGTGAAACTATTGGTTATTCAAGAATATTTAAAGCAGAAAGAGACATGAAAGTTGCTATTATATCATTTGGTTATGCAGATGGATTTCCTATTGAAGGTAGCAATTTACTATATGTTTTTTCAAAAAATAGATTTAGAAAAGTTCTTGGAAGAATTTCAATGGATAGTTCAGTTATTGAAGGAGATGATTTACAAGAAGGGAATTTGGTTGAAATTTTTGGAGAAAATATAAATGTTTTGGAAATAGCAAAAAAATTAAATAAAATTCCATATGTAATTTTAACATCAATTGGCAGTAGAGTAAAAAGAATGGTTGTTTAAGAACGTCTTGAATAAATAATTTCAATTAAAATAACAATAATAAGTAAAGTTGCCAATAAATTACTAATATCTTTTACTTTTGGAAGTTTATTATTTTGAATTTCATAATAATCATTCAAACTTTCTTTCCTATCAACGTTTGAACAAATTACAATCTTCTCTTCATCTGAAAAATAAAATCCAACATCATTTATTAAAATACTATTAGTTTGAAAAATTGTTCCATCAGGTGTTCTAATTCTTAAAGGTTTATCAAAATTAATTCTTTCATTAGGACTTGAATAATAAACCTTATAGTTTCCAATTAAGTTATTTAAAAAATTCTCAAACCAAATAGCAAGTCTTGGATTTAATAGTAATTCTTTAACATCAATCCCAATTAAAATTAAATTATCTTTCTTATAAATAATATCTTTTGAAAAATAAAGCATTACACTGTCAATAACTACACCATTAAAAATATAGTTTCTCTTTATTTCAAATGGAACATCAAAATTATCAAAAAATAAAATTACTTTTGAATTTTTATTCAAAACACTTCTAATAGGAAAATTCTTTTGAGCAATAAATATAAAATCATCTCCTTCCCCTGACCTAAAAATAGAATTTAAAAATGATGAAAGTATTTTATAAGTTGTTTTATCTGAAAAAATTCTTGCTTTTATAGTTTTTGAAGGCTCAAAAAATGCATAATAATAATTATCATAATCTAAACTATCCAAAGGTAGTAGTTTTAATTTTAAAAATCCCGTTTTTACATTTAAGTTTGTAATTTTTGTAATGGTGTCAAAAATTGGTTTTATGTAAATAAGTTTTTCATTTTCATAAATTTCAAGATTTCCATTTAGTTTTGTTTTTACTATTAAAGTATCTGAAATTTGTTTAACATCAATAATTGCTCTATTTTTTGAAACTTCACCTATTTTATATTTTCTATAATTTCCAAGAGATAGAAAATTGCTTTTTTGGAAATCACTAATAACAATTGAGTTTTCTAAATCTAGTTTTTTGAAAACTTCAAAATTTAATATAGATAGCATCTGATTTGGCATTTTTTCATAAATTTTATCAGAAATATATAATTTTTTGATATTTGGATATTCATTTAAAATTTTTTCAATTTTTTCTTTAAAAGGTTTCATACTTGCAGAAACATCTATAATCATTAATGATGGCATCTTTTCAAAGCTAATATATGGTTTTGAAAGCAAAAGAATGATTAACAGAATCATTAAAACTCTTAAAATTATTAAAATTAGATCAGAAATTCTTTTAAATCCTTTTTCTTCTTCTTTTATTATTTTTAGAATAAATATGTTTGGAAAGGGTTTTTGCCTTCTTATAATGTTAAAAATTAAATGGATAATAATTGGAACAATTGTAAGTGGTAAAAGATATAAGAAAAATGGATATGAAAAATTCATTCTTCTACAAGTTCAATTAATGTTTTAAAGTATTCTTTCGGGTCTAGAAATAAAACTTTTTTAGCAGTTATTCCTTGTTGAATATCAGTTATACATTTGAATTTTTCCTTATATTTTTCAATGTTATTAACTTTTAGGGCAAAATGGTGAATTCCTCCTCCCCTCTTTTTTATAAAATTACTAATTTCAGAATTTTCACTTATTGGTGAAATAATTTCAATTTTGATGTTTTCAAGTTTAAAAATTCCAACAATTATTCCTCTATTTTCATCTTTTTCAATTTTTGGTTCAACTTGTAATAATTCTTCATAAAATTCTATTGCATTCTCAAAATTTTCAACTACAATAGCAATATGATCAATTTTCATAAAATAATAACTCCTTCTTCAACAGGCTCAAAATGAGAAATTTTCATCCAAAAACTTGCTCTTCCTTGCGTTATTGACCTTAATTGGGTAGCATATCCAAAAATTTTTCTAAGTGGAATAATTGCAATAACTTTTTGTAAAAATTCACTATATTGTTCAATAGATTTTAAATGTGCGCCTCTACTTGATAAATCAGAAGTTATATTTCCTACAAATTCAGGAGGTGTTATAATTTCAACTTCAACAACAGGTTCTAATAATATGCCATTAGCTTTTTTAAAACCTTCTTTAATACCTTTTACAACAGCCAATCTTAATCCAAGTGGTGTTGTCCATTGATTTAAAAAAACATCTTCTATAATAATTTCAACATCTACAACAGGATATCCTGCTATTGGACCATATCCAAATGCTTCATTTATACCACTTTCAATAGCTTTAATAAGTTCATCATTTAAATTAACTAAAATTTTGTAGTTATTCCCACTACCTCTTTCTCTTGGAATAATTCTTATTTTTACTTTTCCAAAATGTTTATTACCACCAATTTCTTTTTCTTCTTCACTAATAATCTCAACTTCATTTAAAACTGTTTCCCTATAAGTAACCTGTGGTTTCCCTGCTCTAACAGGAATTCCAAAATTTCTATTTATTCTATCAATAATAATTTCAAGATGTAGTTCTCCCATTCCCGATAGCACCATTTGTCCTGTTTCACTATCCTTTTTTAGTCTTAAACTTGGGTCTTCATCTAATAAAAATTTTAAAACTTCTTCAAGTCTTTCTAAATCCTTACTTGATTTTGGCTCAATTGCAATAGAAACAACTGGCTGAGGATATTCAAGACCTTCAAGTTTAATGGGTTTTTGAATGTCAGATAAGGTATGACCTGTTAATGTGTTTTTAAGACCTACAATTGCTATTATTTCACCTGCTCTTGCAAGATTTATAGCATTTTTTCTATTTGAATGCATTAAGTAAATTCTTGTTGCTCTTTGTTCTTGATTTGTATTTACATTTAAAATTTTCTGATTAACTTTAATAACACCTGAATAAACTCTTGAATAGAATAATTCTTGAAGACTTTCAGGATCTACTTGAACTTTAAAAACAAGACCACAGAAAGGTTCGTTTTGAGATGGATACCTAATAATTTTTTCGTTTGTTATTGGGTCTATTCCTTCAATTGGAGGAAGATCAATTGGAGAAGGCAAATAGTCAATTATGGCATCAAGCAAAAGCTGAATTCCCTTATTTCTAAATGCTGCACCAATAACCACAGGAACTAATTTTAGTTCTAAAACAGCTTTTCTTAAAGCATTTTTTATAATTTGAGGATTTACAAATAAGGTTTTTTCATATTCTTCAATAATTTTTTCATCAATTTCAGATAAATTGAATATCATATCTTCATAAAATTTCATTTGTTCTTCATTAAATTCTATATTTTCAATTCTATAATTTTGTCCAATTTCATCAATATCCCAAATATATGCTTTTTTTTCAATTAAATCAATAACACCTACAAAATCATTCTCAATTCCAATTGGATATTGAATTAAAACTGGTTTTATTGTTAATCTACTTTTCATTTGTTCAATTACTCTAAATGGATTAGCTCCTATTCTATCAAGTTTATTTATAAATGCTATTCTTGGAACTTTGTATTTATCAGCTTGATGCCAAACAGTTTCGCTTTGAGGTTCAACACCTTCAACTGCTGAAAATATAACAATTAATCCATCAAGAACTCTTAAACTTCTTTCAACCTCTATTGTAAAATCAACATGGCCGGGTGTATCTATGATATTTATTCTATAACCTTTCCAATATGTAGTAACTGCTGCTGATGTTATCGTTATACCTCTTTCCTTTTCTTGAATCATCCAATCCGTTGTTGCTGTTCCTTCATCTACTTCACCAATTTTATGAATTCTTCCTGTGTAAAATAGAATTCTTTCCGTTGTAGTAGTTTTTCCTGCATCAATATGTGCAGCAAAACCTATATTTCTAATTTTACTAATATCATAATTTTCACTCATAAGGTTTTAAAATTTTAAAGTTTAGAAAAAGTCTTTCCAATTTATAAGTTTAATTTTTAAGCTTCTATTTCTCATATTGCGGTTAAAGAATTTTACTAGAGAATTGAGTTTCCAAGAATACTAATGATAGCTTCAATAATTTTGCTATTTCTCAATTCATATCTAACTTTTGTAAGAAGAGTTTTTAACTCTTTCAAATTCTATAATGATATTACTATCCAAAACAATTATTCTTAACATTCATTTTGAACTTTTTTAATAGAAATTCTAAAACATTCTCATTTTTTAACGATATCTTTTAAGAAGTAATATCTTTAATCATAAATTTTTCTGCTTTTAAAATTCTTCAAGAATTCCTTTATTGAAAAACCTTTTGGAACTTGATAAATAATTTTATATTTTTCTAAATCTAATATATCACTATTATGTAAAGCATCTTTTGAAATTAAAAAAAATTTACAATTTTCAACTTTTTTATGATAAACATATATTTCAACAGGAAATTCACGAGAACAGACATATTTTAGATTATAAATTGTTTTATACAAATTATTTTCAATTTTCAATCCCCAAATATCCAAAATGAATTTATAAATCAAAATTACCAATTGAATAATCAGAAATAAAATTCCAATTTTTCTAAAAAATTTATTTTTTTCCAATAAAAATCCAGCACTTAAATTTAAAATAAAGTTTGAATATAAACTTCTTAATGGGAATGGTGGAAAAATTGAAAAATTATAAAAAATTGGCATCAAGATTCCAAGCATATATAATAATCCAATATGAGAAAAAAACCCAAGAAATGGAAATGGTGTTTGATAAGTTATATTTTTATAAAATTCAAAAACATTTGAAACATTAGTTCCAAACCTTCCAAAAAATATAAATTTTTCATAATCAAAAAAGAAGAGATAATAAGCAAAACCAAATAAAAAAAATGTAATTAAAAATTTTATTAAGCGTTTTCTATTAAAGAATAAAATAACAAAAAACCAAGTTAAAAACTGAATTTTAAATCCAAAAATTGAAAATGAAAAAGATATGGCACTTAAAATAGGCTTATTTTTCAAAGATAAATAAAGAGAAATTAAAGCAAATAAAAATGCTAAGTTATCAGGGCGAATTTTAAGACTTGAAAATAACATATATGGTGAAATAACACTTGAAAGAAGAATAATATTTTTCGTCCAATTTAAAAAATTAAATTCTTTTACAATTAAATACATAAAAATTATATCTAAAATTCCTATTAAAAAATTCATTATCCAATAAGCTCTAAAATTCATATCAAAAATTATTACTATTAAATTCCAAATTGGGGTTAATTCTATTGGTGAAAAACCTATTAAATGTTCATTTAAAAACTCTATATTTTTATATGTCCAAAATAATGCATCCATATTTGAACCACCTAAGGAATCATTATAAACAATTACAAACTCAAATAATGTAAAACGAAATAAAAAGTTAATTGCATAAATAACTAAACAAATAATTAGAATTCTCATTTTAAGCAATTTTTGAAAAATCTGCGAAGCAATCAAATATATTTTTAATTGAGCTAATTAGTGATAATCTATTACTTCTTATTTGTTCATTATCAACCATTACAAAAACATTATCAAAAAAACTATCAATATAACTTTTAGCTTTTAGGAAAAACTCAAAAATTTCTTCATAATTTCTATTTTTCAAAGAATCTTCAATAAAATCGCTTTCTTTTAAAATGCTATACAATTTAGTTTCATACTCACTTTCAAATAACTCACTTTTAATATCAATTAATAATTTTTTGTCCTTAATAATGTTATAAAGTCTTTTATAGGCAGTGATTATTTCTAAAAGTTCTTTTGGTTTTTTTTCTTTAAAATGTCTCAAAAATTCTATTCTTCTAAAAATTTCATATATATTATTTGGTTTTATGCTTATGATAGAAAGGACAATATCATAATCATAATTTAATTTTTCAATAAAATAATTTTCAAGTCTTGAATAGATAAAATCCTTTATATCTTCTAAATTGAATTTTAACTCATCTAACAAAATTTCAAAAACTTTAATAAAATCAAAATCTATTTGAAAATTAATAATAATTTCAAACAATTCATAAGTTTTCTTTTTAAGTCCAAGTGGATCATAGTTTCCTTTTATTCTATATCCCGTAGATAAAATTGATGCTATTGTGTCAATTCTATCAATAATTGAAAGAATTATACCTTCTTTTGTTTTTGGATGCTCTAATAATGTACTATCATATATAATTTGGACTACTTGTTCATCTTCTCCACTTAATTTTGCATAAATACTTGATATATATCCTTCAAGTTCTACAAATTCTTTGCCCTCTCTCAAAATGCTTGTTGCTAGATCATTTTTATATAACATAATTGCTCTTTTCAGTTTAATTTCATTTAACTTTATTTGATTAATAAAGTAATCACTTAATTTTAGAACTCTTTGAACCTTTTCATATATACTTCCTGATCCTTCTAAAAATTGAATTTCTTTTAAATCTTCAAGATAAGATATAAGAGGTTTTTTTAGGTCATTTTCAAAGTAAAATTTAGCATCTTCAAGTCTTGCTTTTAGGACCTTTGATAAATTTTTTTTCATCTCATCATTTACAAAATTATTAACAATAGCAATAAATTTATTTGTAATTTTTCCATTTTCAAAGAGGGCTATATATCTTTGATGAGATTTCATGGCTGTAATTATAATTTTATCAGGAAGTTTTAAATAACTTTCATCAAATTGACATAATGCTAAAAAAGGATATTCTACAAGTCCATTTATTTCTTTATATAAATTTTCATCAAAATATGGAGAATAATTTATTTTCTTAATTTCATCAATGATCTTATCATATCTTTTTTTGGCATCTACAATAACAAAATTTTCCTCCAAAATTTTTTCATATTCATCAGCACTATTTATTTGAATTTTTTTATTTGATAAAATTCTATGACCATACGTCCAATTTGAGCTTTTTATATTTAAAAAATTAAATTCAATTACTTCTTTCCCATAAATACATAAAATCCATCTAATTGGCCTTATAAATTTAAAATTTATTCCTTCAAGCCAAAACATACTTTTTTTAACATTAATACTCCTTATTATATCTTCAAATTTTTCAGAAATTAATTCCTTTAATGTTTTGCCTTTTAATAATTGTTTTCCTGCAATATAAAATTTACCATTTTTTTCAACTTTATATAATTCATTAACTGAAACATTTATAGATTTAGCAAATCCAATTAAACTTGGTGTGGGCTTTCCTTCCTTAAAAGCTAAATCATAAGGAGGACCAATTCTTTCTATAAACTTATCCTGACCTTTTTCCGACAAATGATAAATAATAATTGCAAATCTTCTTGGTGTTGAAAATAATTTATAATTCTCAAATTGAAAACCTTCTTCTTTCAATAATTTTAAAAGTTTTTCCGAAAATTGATTTGTTATTTCTTCTATTTCAAAAGGAGGCATTTCCTCTGTTCCAATCTCCAATAAAAAATTTCTCATTAACATTTAAAATTTTAAAGTATTCACACCTTTTATTTTGAACTTTAAAATTTTCTTTCTTTATGATTAAACCATTATTAAAATTTGAGTTAGTAGGAGATAAAGAAAAGTTTTTTGAAATTTTAAATGCAATAAAAGAGCTTGGGATTGTTCATATTGATGAATATCCTCAAAAGTATAAAAGTCCTGAAATAACAATAGAAGATGAAGATATATATAAAAAAGCAAGAAATTTAATTTCAGATATTGAACACTTAATTGGAACTTTTCCTGTAGGTAATAATTTTGTTGATGTTAATGAGAAAACTATAGATTGGATTGAAAGTATTTTTAAAAAAGCAAAAGATTTAATTCATTTAAAAGAAGAAAAAATTTCAAAATTAAATTTATTAAATGATTATTTTTTAACAATTTCAAAAATTTACACTTTCCCTATACCCAATTTAATTGTTATTGCTATAAAGAAGGATTTAGAAGCATTTAAAAAATTAAATTTGAAAAAATTTCAAATTGTTAAAATAAAGGAAGATAGATTTGCAATTTTAATTTATGAAGAAGCAAAGGAACTGATATATAAGGAAGGTTTTAATGAATTTGTTTTACCAAGTGAATATAAAAATTTAACATTAAGTCAGGTATTTGAGAAAATTTCAATTGACATATCAAATCTAAAAAATGAAATAAGTAGTATTGATAATGAAATTAAATTATTTAAAGAAAAAATTTCAATTGAATTTTCAAACGTAAAACTTTCAGTTCTTGAAAAATTTGAAAATTTAAATATATTAAGGAAATATGCTTCATTTTCAAATTATGTTTTCTTTATTAAAGGATGGGTTGAGAAATCTCAAAAAGAAAAACTATTAAGTGTCCTAAAAAATTTTGAAGGTTATTATTTTATAAAGTTTGAAGAACCAAGTATTTTTGAATACGATAAAGTTCCAACACTTATTAAAACAAGAAATTTTTCAAAGCCTTTTAAAAGAGTTTTAGACTTTTATGGTTATCCAAAGTATGGGACAATCGATCCAACATTTTTCTTATGGTTATTTTTCCCACCTTATTTTGGAATGATGCTTGGTGATGTTGGTTATGCTTTAATAATGTTAATAATTGTATTATTTCTTAGAGCTAAATTTTCAAAAAATGAAATTATTAAGGATTTAACAACAATTTATTTATGGGCATTAGCTTGGGCTATATTCTTTGGATTTTTATATGGAGAAGCATTTGGTGAGTTATTTTATAAGCTTGGGATATTAAAGCCCATTATTCATAGACTTCATTCAGCAAGTTTAATAATTGGTATTTCAATACTTCTTGGTATTGTTCAAGTTATTCTTGGTATTTTATTTGGCATTTTTAATAATTTAAAATTAGATGATAAACATTTAGCACTTTATGAAACATTTAGACTAATTGGCGTGATTGGTTTTATTATTTTAGGTCTTTACTTTTTAAAAATTATTCAAATTAGCATTTTTCTTTATATTTCAATTTCACTAATTGTTATATCAATTATTGGGGTTATATTAACACATGGTTTTATAGCACCAATTGAACTGATTTCAACAACAGGACAAATTTTAAGTTTTGCAAGATTAGCAGCAGTGGCATTAGCATCAGCAGTTTTAGCAGAGATGGGTAATATGTTCTTTTCGATGGTACCAAGTCTTATTTTTGCTATTATAACTGCTTTAATTTTTCATATTTTGGCATTTTTACTTGGATTTTTGGACCCTACAATTCAAGGTATGCGTCTTCAGATTGTTGAGTTCTTTATTCAATTTTATAAAACAGGAGAAAGGGTATTTAAACCTTTGAAAAAAGGAGGGCTAAACTATGTTTCGTAAGGTTTTGGGATTTGCACTCGCCATAATTGGCATTTTGATGCTTGTAAGTTTAGCTTTTGCTGCTGAACCTTCAACCTCATCTGACATGGCAAAGGCTGGTAAATATATAGGAATGGGACTTGCTATTGGTTTAACAGGTATAGGAACCGGTATAGCTCAAAGTAGGATTGGAGCTGCTGGTGTTGGTGCAATATCAGAAGACAGAAGTATGCTTGGTCTTGTTCTTACACTTTTTGTAATTCCTGAAACTATTATTATATTTGGTTTTGTTGTAATGTTCTTAATAATGACACAATGATAGAACATATTGAAAGTATTGTACTAAATAAAGCAAAAAAAGAAGCAGAAGAAATTATATCGGGTGCCCTTTTGGGTGCCTCCGAAATAATTGAAAAAGCAAAAGAAAAAATTCCTATTATTATTGATGAATATCTTAAAAGAGCAAAAAATTACATTCATTCTCAAAGACAAAAAATTATAGGTAGTGTTCAACTTGAAATTAATTCATACTTAATAGATATTCAGAATGAAATTTTGAATAAAGTTTTTGAAAATTTAGAAGATGAAATTGTAAAATTGTTTAAAGATAAAAACATTTATGAAAATTATTTAAAAAGAATCATTGATGAAGTTTTCAAAAATAATAGCTTTCAAAATCCAGTTGTTTATGTTAATCCAAATGACTTTGAAATAATAAAAAAATTTTTAAATAACTTTCAAATCGTAAAAGATGAAAATGTTAAATTTGGTATTATTGTTGAAGATAAAGAAAGGGGATTTATTGTAAGAAACACTTTAAAAACAAGAATTGAAAAAGTTAAACAAATTGTTATGGAAAAATTTTCACAATATATCCAATCATACTTCCAACAATAAGATTAACTTTAATTTTAATAGGAATTTTTTTAGAACTTGAAATAATAATTTCACCTCCCCTATCACCAAAAACTTCCTTTTTCTTTCCTTCATCCATAGGTAAAATTGGTGATATAGCATAACAATCTTCTTCAAATCCAAGCCATTTACACTTTTCTTTTCTTTTAATAAAAATTTTGGCATATCCTGAAAAGCCATCCATGTGATAAGGTAGTAAAATTGTGTCTTTCAAATCAAAAAATCTAACAATATAAATTAATGCAACTGGATCAAGAGCATTTTTGGGTATTTGAAAAGTTTTCTTGTCTTTTTGACCATCTTTAATTTCATCATATTCTGCATAATTTTCATAATAATTTATTGTCACCTCATAATTCCAACCTGGTTCAATTTGTTTTTTATAAAACTTAACTGTCCTAAAATTTTGCGTATCTACCCAAGATATGAAATCTTCGTATAAGTTTATACCAAGAGCACCACCTTTTGCAAATAATCTCAATTTATAACAAGGAATTCCTCTGATAATTTCTAATCCTTCAACTTTTAAAAACATTTCTCCTATATTTATTGGTCCATATTTTGCTCTATATTCTAATTTCTCATTTAAATTTAAGGTATAGCTAAATAGCAAAAGCATCATATCCCCTTTTTGATATATCAATCTTCAAATCACCATCAATAATATAGATACCTGGTTTATCTTCTATAACTTCTCCAATTATTGTAATTGGCAAATTTAATTTGTTTATTTTTTCTTCCTCTTCTCTTGGTATTGATAATAATAACTCATATTCTTCACCACTTTCAACAGCAATAAACCAATCTTTAATTTCAAGTTTTTTAGAAAGAAACTTTACAGAATCCTTAATTGGTAGTTTATTTGCATATATCACAATTTGAACTTCACTTAATTGAGCCATTCTATAACCATCTATTCCAAGACCATCTGAAATATCTATACAAGCATTTATATTTATATTGCTTAAAATTTTGTTCATTTCTTCAAACCTTACTATTGGACGAGCAAATTTTTCTCTCATTTCATTTATCCACCATTTAACACCACTTATTAAATTCCTTTCATAAGCAATAAAATAACCTCTTGATCTTCCAAGATCTCCTGTTATTGCTATCAAATCACCCACTTTTGCATTGCTTCTTAATAGTGCTTTTTCTTTTTTTACCTCACCGATTGCAGTTAAATGTAATTCCAATCTATCATATTTCTCTATATTTCCACCAACTATTGAAATACAAAACTTATCACAAACATCAGAAATACCTTTGTATATTTCGTCAATTTTATTTATTGATTTTTGATTTATATTTAAACTAACAAGAATAGCTATTGGACTGCCACCCATGGCACATATATCACTTAAAACAGCAACTGCACTTTTATAACCTATTTCATAAAATGATAGCAAATCGTACTTAAAATGAATATTTTCAACAAAAGCATCTGTAGTTATTAGTAAATTTTTATTAACCATTTCTGAAACAATTGCACAATCATCACCAGGACCTAATACAATCCTTGGATTTGGCTTATAGAATTTAAATATATTTTTCAAAATTTCATCTTCTTTCATATCTAAAAATCGGTTTTGCTTATGAAATTAAAATTTGAAACTTTAATATCAGGAATTATAGAACCTCTTGGATAAAATTCGTAAAAATTAGAATTAACAATAAGCTTTTCTTCATTTGAAATATCAATTACATTATTAAAAACTTCAATAAAACTTTGAGTAAATCTCATATTCTTAATTGCGGACTTGATTTTTCCATCTTCTATTAGAAATAATCCATCTCTTGTCATTCCTGTTAATGTGAAATTTATTGGTTCAACCAAATTTAAATACCAAATTCTATTTACGAAAATTCCTCTTTCTGTTTCTTTTATTATATCTTCTAGACTTTTATTACCTCCTTTAAGATGAAGATGAAGAAATAACGGATAATCTTGAAAAGGTATATTAGAACAAGAATTATTTTCTAAATTAAGAAGTTTTGAATACTTATTATTAAGAGCTATGTTTTTTAAAACCCCATTTTCTATTATTGAAATTTTTTTCTTTACATTTCCTTCAAAATCAAATCCTATTGGAAATAATAATAAATTATATGGTTCTTCATATAAACTTATTTTTTCAGAAAAAATTTTTTCATTTAATTTACCACTAAAAGGACTTATGCCTTCATAATAGTTTTTTGAAGATAGAGCAAAAAAATTAAGATAATCAATGATTTCACTTAAAGCTAAACTTGAAAGAATAACATCATATTTTCCTTCTTTTATTTCAATTGGATTTTCATTTAAAATTGTCATATTTAAACAATTTTTTGCTAGTTTTTCATAATTTTCAAGAATATCAGAAAACTTATAACTGCTATATTGAGACCAAGCACTATTTGTATTCATATAATTTATTGTTAAGTGACTTATTGAAGATTTATTGTATGCTTCAAAGCCATCTGAACTTAACATAGCAATGTGCTGATATCCTCTGTAAAAATTACCAAATGTTTTATAATTCTCGCCAATTTTTATAATTTCTTTAATAATTTTTGAACTTTCATCAGGATTTAATTCAGAATCATCAAAAGCAAACTCATATTTTGGAATTTCTTTTTTTTCTAGTGGAGACAAAAATTCACCTTCAATCATAGAATTTTCAGATTTTTTCAAAATAACTTTTATTTTTTCAATATCAAAATTATTTATATGAAAAACAGCATATTTATTTTCTGTTCTTATTCTAACCGAAATTAGGTAATTTTCATCAAAAGTAGTTTGATGAATAAATGAATTTGCAAACCTTTGAAAAAGGTATTCATTATAAATAATAATAACATCAGTTGAAAAATTGGAAATTCTTATAATCTGTTCTGCCATGTTAAAAATTTCAGTATTCTTCATAGTTTTCCTCTTCCACAATTTCCCTTTGATTTTTTAAATAAGAAACAAGTTTTGAAAGAACATCACTTGGATTCATATCTTTTTTATTATATACAATTTTTAATTCTTTTACAAGAGCGCTTTCTAATTTCTCATCCCCCTTTATGTAAAACTCATAAACTTCAACAAAAATTTTTTGTAAAATTTTTGAAGTTCTAACATTGTTTTCGTCTTCAAATATCATTTCTGCAATTTTATCATATATATTTCTGACTTTATCTTTTAGATATTTTATTAAAAATTCTTTAAAAGCTTTTCTTTCTCTTTTTGCATGTGCCCCTACAAAAATTTTTCTTCTCATAACAACCCCTTACTCTTAAATGAACTATGAACTTTATAAATACATTTATTCATTACAACATCTATTCCATTTTCAGATAGTAATTTTGCTGCTTCTTCGTTAATAATTCCTTCCTGCATCCAAACAAGTTTTGGTCTATGTTTCATTCTTAATATTTCATTAGCATGTTCTAATACTGCTTCTGATCTTCTGAATATATCTATAATATCAACCTCTTCTTCAACTTCATCTATACTTTTATATACTTTTCTACCAAGCCACTTTTCTAATTTTGGATTTATTGGAATAATCTCATAACCATTAGCAAGTAGATATCTAGGAATTTTTCCTGCAGGTTCATCATGATTGTCCTTTATACCTATCACTGCTATCTTCTTAGAACTTTTTAGGTAATTTAAAAGTTTTTCCTCATCCTGAATAATCATAACTTTGAAATTTTAAAGCAAGGCGTTTTCTTTCGGTGCGCTGTCCAACTAACTCTAAAACTATTTATTTTATTATATTTTTCCCATAAATTCAGAAAATTTTCCATAACTTATTAAATATAAGGGAATTAACATTATTTATTGGACAAAGCTAATTGTTTTGCCTTCTCTAAATCTTCAATTGTATCAATTGATAAACCATCATAATCCACAATAATACATTTAATTTTAAGGCCATTTTCAATAGCTCTTAATTGTTCAAGTCCTTCAATTTCTTCTAATTTTGATTTTTTAAGATTTATAAAGCTAAACAATGAATCTCTTTTATATCCATAAACTCCAATGTGTTTATAATAAACAGCTCCTCCACTTCTATTGTAAGGTATTGGACTTCTTGAAAAATAAATAGCAAAAAAATAATTATCAAAAACAACTTTTACAATATTTGGATTGTTAATTTCTTCTAAATTATTTATTTGAGTTATTGGTGTTATAATATGAGCTGTTTTATCATTATGAAGCTCATAAAAAATTTTATCTATAATCTCAGATTTTATAAATGGTTCATCAGCTTGAACATTAACAATAAAGTAATAATTTGGAAAATTCATAATAACTTCTCCAATTCTATCCGTTCCACTTTGGTGCTTATCAGAAGTCATAAAGCATTTATATCCAAGTTTATTTACAAAATTATAAACATTCTCATCCTCTGTTGCAACTACAATCTCATCAGCGATTTTTGATTTTGAAACATTTTCAAGAACCCACTCTATTAATGTTTTGTTTCCAATTTTTAAAAGAACTTTACCTCTTAAACGAGAAGAATTATAGCGTGCGGGAATTACAATTATATTCTTCAATTAAATAATTTTAAGAACTCTCAAATTATCTACAAAAACTTCTATATCCTCTCCAATAGTTTTTGGATCTTTTTTAGTGATTTCACAAAGTTCATTAACTATTTGATTTATAGAAGCACCCTCCTTTAATCTCCCAAGAACATAAAGCCCCGTTTCATTTACATTCATTATTGAACCATCTGAGAATATAACATTATAACCATTTGTAGTTTCCTCAATATAGTGTATGGACTTGTAATTTGAAGTTTGAGCAAGAGCATTTCCTTTGAGAGCTATGCCCATCAAACCCACAACCCCTATTACCTTTAAAAAGGTTCTTCTTGTCATACCGAAAATTATAAAGCATAAGATTTAAAATTTCAAATCTATGAGAAAAAGCTTAACTTATGTCATTATTTCAATTTTATTTTGGTCAACTATTATATGATTGTTTTTAGGTTATTCAATAATGAAAGGTCAAGAAATGTTAATTTTAAACAATACATGGCAAATAGAAAATTAATTTTTTTCAAGTCTTAGGAATTTTGATAAGTTTCAGTGGTGTTTTCATTTTAGCAACATTTGGATTTCTATTAAGTAGTTTAATTTCAGTAATAACTATAATTTTTGGCATTATATTAACAAAACTTTACTTCTAAATTTTTTATCCTTTAAAATTTTAAATATGGCAGGACATAGTAAATGGGCTCAAATAAAACATAAAAAGGCTTTAAAAGATGCTAGAAAGGGTAAATTGTTTTCTAAAATTATAAGGGAAATAACAATAGCAGTTAAAATTGGTGGTTCTGATCCTGAAAGTAATCCTAGGTTAAGACTTGTTCTAGAAAAGGCAAAAGAAGTTAATCTTCCAAAAGAGAACATAGAAAGAGCAATAAAGAGAGCTTTAGGTAATGAGGAAGGAACAAATTATGAAGAAGTAATATATGAGGGTTATGGTCCTGAAGGTATTGCTTTTGTAGTTAAGGTTTTAACTGACAATAAAAATAGAACAGTAAATGAAATAAGACATATTTTTTCAAAATATGGAGGAAATCTGGCAACAAGTGGTTCTGTTCTTTGGCAATTTTCTGAAAAAGGTATTATATATGTAAATAAAAATAAAGTTAATGAAGAAAAATTATTTGAATTAGCATTAAATTTAAATGTTGATGACATAAAAGAGGAAGAAGATAGTTTTGTAATTTACACAAATCCAAAGGATTTCCATTACATAAAAGAGGAACTTATAAAAAACGGGATAGAAATTGATGCTTCGCTAATCACATTAATTCCAAATAATACAATTAAAATTGAAGGAGAAAATGCAAAAAGGGTTCTGAAATTATATAATGCTCTTGATGAACATGATGATGTTCAAGAGGTTTATGCTAACTTTGATATTGAGAAAGATATTTTAGAAAGTTTTTATGAATGAAAAATTTGAGGATTTAAAGTTTGAATTATCTTCAAGAATTTTATATCTTAATGATCTACCTAAAATAAATGAGTTTTGTGATTTGCTAAATAAAATGATTATTGATTTTGATTATAAATTAGACGAATTAGATTACTTCATTCTTGCTATAAAGTACTATTATACTATGGAATGGACAACATCACTTATGTTTGTAAATAAAGTTCTTGAAATAAATCCGAAATTCATAAGATGTTATAATCTGAAAGCTCTCATTTATTTACATCTAAAACATTATCAAGAGGCTTTAAATTGTATAGAAGAAGGTTTAGATATTGAAGATGATGCTAAAAGGATTTTATTACCAAACAAGGCTGCTATTTTATCCGAGATGGGTTTTTATAATGAAGCAATCGAAATTTACAACAGTATATTAGAAGAGAATCCAAATGATTTTTATAGCTTAACCGGAAAATCAATACTTTTATATAAACTTGGAAAAATAAATGAAGCAAAAGAATTTGTAGATAAGGCTTTGGAAATAAATCCAGATTATATTTCAGGTTTATTACATAAGGCAAGATTAATGTTAAAAATAGATCCTAACGAATCAATTAGAATATGTGATGAGATCATTAAAAAAAACATTAACTTGGGAGAAACATATTATATTAAATCTTGTGCTTATGCATTATTAAAAGATAAGAAAAATGCCTTATTTAATCTTAAAAAAGCTATTGAAACAAATATAGAATTTAAGTTTTTAGCCATGGATGATAGGGATTTTGAATATATCAAAGACGATGAGGAATTTTACTTAACCATCCATTCTTAAAATTAATTTTACTTAGATCAAAATTTAGATTTCTAAAACCTTTTGAAATAATTTCAAGAATTGGAATTACGAAGAAATTTCTATTGTAGATTTCAGGGTGAGGAATTGTCAGATTTTCCGTCTTAATTTCAATTTCGTTAAAAAGAAGGATATCAATATCAATAACTCTTGGCGAATATCTAAATAAATTTTTTCTACCCATTAAATTTTCTATTTTTTTGAACTCTTTTAATAAGTTGAACGGATCTAAAGATGTTGAAATAAGAATACTAATGTTTAAAAAAGTATTTTGAAATTCGTATCCATATGGATTACTTTCATAAATGCTTGAAGTTTGAATAATTTTAGAAAAATCATTAATTTTCTTAATAGCATATCTCAGATTTTTAATTCTATCAAACAAGTTAGTTCCAAGGGAAATATAAACGTAGTTCATTTAATTAAGCAAACAGCTTTAAAACTATCTTACCACCATTTTTACTTTCTCTTTTCCAACTTTAATAACATAAATTCCATTTTTTACCTTAACGTTCCTTTCACCTTCAAAAAATTCACTATAAACAACATTCCCAATTATATCATAAACAATTACATTATTCTTCTCTTTAAGTTTAATATCAATATAACCTTTATTTGCCCTAATTTCAAAAAAGCAAGATTTATAAAATTCATAATTTGAAACTGGTGTAATTTGACATGAGGTTGTTTGATTTATTGTAGGATTATAAGGTGTTAGTGATAAGTTAGATAAAGTATAATTAGCATTTGTAATTGTTAGTGTTTGATTACCAATTATTGGTGTAAAAGAATTAACAGTTAGATTTATTGGCTCAGTACAATGACCTACTAAATTTGGATTTGTATCTTCTCTAATAATAGCAAATCCACCACTTGCATCAGCACCACTTCCAATAAATGTCAATAAATAGAATTTCCCTTGTCCAATGGATATTACACCCTTTCCAAGATTTGAAGAAGTATTTGGTGGTGTTGTATTCCAAGCCCTCGCCCATATTAAATTTCCATTATTATCTATTTTCATAACTAATGGATAGGAAGTTGTACTATTTACTTCAATGTATCCAGAAATTAAGTAGTTCCCATCCCAATCTTGTGCGATATTAAATGCCCTTGAAGAACCAAGAGATGACCTATATTGCTTTGCCCACATAAAATTACCATTAAAATCAATTTTGTATATGAATATATGAGAAGGATCACCAGCCCCATATAAACCTACAACAAGAAATCCATCAGATGTCCTAAAAATTCTATTTGGCAAAAATTGAAAATCAAGTTTCTTAGAAAAAATAGCATTTCCAAGTGTATCTACTGCTATAATTCTAGATCGATGATATCCATCCCAAAAGAGACAGCTAATAAATAGCTTATCATTTATTGAACTTAAAGAAGTGCAAAGATTAACACCAACACTAATAAGCTTTTGATATATAACATTTCCATTTAAGTCAATTTTGACGATTACACTATTATTCAAATCATAATCATCCCTGTGAGCAAGCAAGATAAAACTATTAGTTGATATTTGAGCTATGTCCATAAATGTTCCATAAGTCTGATTTTGAGAAAAACTTTTAGACCATATAAAACTTTGATTTTTAACATTAAACAAGCCAAAGAAATTACAATTTTGAGATGAACACACCCCACTTCCAATGGAATGGCCTCCTGATACAAGAATAAGACTATCATTTACTTTATGAATAGCAGTTATATCTAAATTTGGTAAGTTATGACTAAAAGCCTTAAACCATTTGATATTCAATGAACTATCAACAGCAATAAGGAAGGGATTCATTTTGTTATTATAATGATGAAATGTTCCAAAGATATATAGCGTATCATTCATCCTTTTTGAGTTTGAAAATTATAAAGCATAAAAAATTACCTTGTCCAATTGCATTAAAAAAGCTATAAAGTTTATATCTAAAAAAATTTGTTCATCATATTGAATACCAAATCTTATGATATTATTTTTTATCTTTAAATCCTTAAAGGCTTCAAATAAAACTGATGTTTTAATAGGTTCAACAAATGGAAGATGAAAAATATAGTTTTCTTCTTTTTGATAAATATCAACATAGCCCTTAATTTTTAGACCAATTGATAAGTAATTATTATTTTTATAATAAGAAAAATAAATTTTCATTTCATCTGAACTTATAATTGATGGTGATTTATCGTAAATTAACCACTTTGAAACAAATCGTCTATTATTAAAAGTATAAGGCATTGCATATAAAATTTCAAACTTAAAAGGATTAATTTTGAAATAAGACCAAAAAGCAATTTTAGGAGGAATTTTTGTTATTGTTTCACTACTATATTGGAAATCATCAATTGCTAATTCAAATAAGAATGAATTATTTTTGTAAGTAAAAGATAAAATTGTATTTGTTTCATAACCTTCATTCCATTGTAAATTATAGCTTGAAATGAATGGATTTAGAGCACTGAAAGGAATGTTAATATCATAAGGTAGTGGCAATAAACCATAATCCGTAATGAAAAAGTCTCCAATTTTAGTATATATTTCAAGTCTTCTAATTGTTAAATATCTATCAATTAAATAGCCGTTTGGATATGTTTTTCCAATTAAACTTACACTTTCAGGTGTTATAATTGAATTTATTTTATTTATCCAAAAGCTATAAGAAAAAAATTTTGAATTGTAATTTATAGAAAAACCATCTAGTGAGAAGACATCCCAAAGAATGATTTTTGAAATTCTTGAACTTCTTCTTCCAATAGTAGCAAAAAAATTATCAAAATTTATTATTAGAAATGAATTTTCATATCCTGCATAAATGCTTTTAAATTTTCTTTTATTATAAGAACCATCTTCATAAAATCCACCAATTTGAATTAAAAAGTTATTTTTACTTATAGTAATCCCATAAAATTTATGTGATTCAAATTCAAAAAAAATTCCATTTTCATAATCAGAGATAAATCTATTACCGAATGTATCCAATTTTTGTGTAATCCAGAATGAAAAAATTATTATCATTTAAAATCACCTATTACATTAAATGGATAATTTGTTCCAAGTTTCATGGCTTTATTAATATCTTCTTTACTTGCTATATTATTCTTATAGACTTCTTTTGCTTCAAAAACAATTTCATCAATAATTTTTTTTGCTATTGAAAATTTAAAATTGTGTAGAACAAAATGTTCAAATCCTAAATTCCTTATTGCTTCCACTGTTTGATTTTCATTTTCATAATCAAAAATTTCCGCTCCATATCCAATTGTAAAAAATTTAAAATTTTCTTTTTCATATAAACCAAAAAAATTTAATTTCGTTTTAAAGTTAAATTTTTCGTAATTTCTTGGATATTCATAAAATCCCTTATTTGTTTTTATACCAAGAAAACCTTTTTTAATCATTTCTTCTTGAATTTTTGAGGGTTTTAATCTTTCAAGTCCCGTTTTTTCATAAATAATTTTACTAACACTATAATTTATATCAATTCCTATTAAATCCATAAGTTCAAATGGACCCATCTTAAAACCTATTACTTTCATAACTCTATCAATTAATGTAAAATCAATGCCATTTTCGTACATTCTTAAAGCAGTTAGATAAAATGGTCTTGCAATTCTATTTACAATAAATCCTGGACTATCTTTACAAATTACAATTTCCTTTGAAAGACTTTTAATAATTTCTATTGTTTTTTCTAAAAAATTTTGACTTGTCCAACTTGATAAAACAATTTCTACAAGTTTCATAATAAGTGGTGGATTAAAAAAATGAACTCCAAGAAATCTTTCTCTATAATTTAATGCTTCTGAAAGCTCGTTTATTGAAAGTGAAGAAGTGTTAGTAGAAATAATAGTGTCTCTTTTTAATAAAGGCTCTAAAATTTTAAATAATTTAAATTTTTCTTCAAAATTTTCAATGATTGCTTCAATTACAAAATCTGTTTCTCTGTCAATTTCGTTTAGGTTTGATAAAATTTTTAAGTTTTTTGAGTAATTTTCAACATTTTCATTAAGAAAATTTATTGTTCTCTCAATAGCGTTTTTATTTTCATCATAAATTTGAACAAAATAATTATTCTTTAAAAATAAAGCAATTATGCCTCTTCCCATTGTTCCACAACCTATAACAAGAACTTTTTTATCCATTATTATAGCCAAAAGTTTAAAGTTTAGACAATTTAGCTTTAAACTTTAAAAACGTATGTACGAAATTATAAAACAAAATGATCCAGAAATTTATGAAGTTATTATAAATGAAATAAAGAGACAAGAATGGACCTTGGAAATGATAGCCTCAGAAAATTATCCATCTCTCTCAGTTCTTTTAACAATGGCAACACCACTAAATAATAAATATGCAGAAGGTTATCCAAATAGAAGATATTATGGAGGGTGTGATTTCGTTGATAAAGCAGAGATAATAGCTCAAGAAAGAGCAAAAAAATTATTCAATATAAGCTATGTTAATGTCCAACCTCATTCTGGAAGCCAAGCTAATATGGCTGTTTATTTTGCTTTACTTGAACCTGGCGATACCATTTTATCTATGGAACTTTCTCATGGAGGGCATTTAAGCCATGGAGCAAAAGTAAGTTTTTCTGGGAAATTCTATAATGTTATTCATTATGGGGTAAATAAAGAAACTGAAAGAATAGATTTTGACCTTGTTTATAAACTTGCTATTGAATATAAACCTAAAATTATTGTTGCAGGATATTCTTCTTATCCAAGAATTGTTGAATGGGAAAAATTTAGAGAAATAGCGGATAAAGTTAATGCTTATTTGATGGCTGATATAGCACACATTGCAGGACTTATAGTTTCTAATGTTCATCCATCACCAAAGGGTTATGCTCATGTTATAACAACAACAACACATAAAACATTAAGGGGTCCAAGAGGAGGTATGATATTAACAGATGAAAAAGAAATTTCAGAAAAAATAGATAAAGTTGTATTTCCTGGAATTCAAGGTGGTCCATTTATGCATATTATTGCGGCCAAGGCGGTAGCATTTGGAGAAGCCTTAAAACCTGATTTTAAAAAATACGGAGAACAGATTGTTAAAAATAGTAAAGCATTAGCAGAAAGTCTTATAGAAGAAGGATTAAGGTTAGTGACAAATGGAACAGATAATCATTTAGTTCTCGTTGATTTAAGGAATTTGAATATAACAGGTAAAGATGCTGAAAAACTACTTGAAGAAATAGGTATAACAGTCAATAAAAATACAATTCCATTTGATCCACAAAAACCTACAATTACAAGTGGTATAAGGATTGGAACACCAATTTTAACTACAAGGGGTATGAAGGAGCAAGAATTAAAAATTGTAGGTAAAATAATAGCAAAAGTTCTAAAAAACCCTGATGATAAAACAAAAATTTGGGCAAAAGGATTAGTAAAAGAACTTTGCGAGCAATTTCCATTTTATAACATTTTATTGGGTAGGGAAGAAAAGATTTAATAAACCTTTTGTAATTTTAATTTCAGGAATTGCTATTAAGTAAATCCTAAAATCGTAAGTTGAGAATATCCCAATAGATGAATAGGATATTTCAGCAGTCCATTCATGTAAATCTCTTTTTAATGATAAATTTTGACCTTGAAAAATTCCTAAATTAAAATCTCTACTTGTTGAATAACTAAAACTCCATTTATTTGTTAATTTTCCTGAAATTGAAAAATTCAATATATTTTGTGGAATTGACATAGAAGCTGATAAATTATATCCAAAAATTGATTGACTATAATTAAAATTACCATTTATTTGAGAAAATCCCTTTGTATAGTAATCATAACTTGTTGAAAAACTTGCAGATATATTTAAAAATTTTGGTAAGACTAAATTTATTGATAATGGAGAAAACGGAAAATTTGATTTTGGATTATAACTTCCACCTAAGGAAAGTGTTCCAATTGGGTACTTTTTGTCGTTAATTTTTATTGAAAATTGATTTATTATAGAATAAGTGTAATTAAAGTTTGAAGAGATTGTATCAGTATTTATATTTAAAAGCGATTTGGAATAACTAATTCCAATTGAAGGTGTTATATCATGATAAAATCTTTGAATTTTCCAAATTTGAAATAAACTTCTACCATATATTGTTGTTGATAAACTGCTTGAATAATTCATAATTAAATTTCCTCTCCAAAGACTATCATTAGAAATTTTTTTTATTGAAAATGGTAAATTAAAATTATTTGAAATTTTTAAGATATTTAAGATATTCAAAGGTCTTGAAGTAGAAAAGTTATAATCAAAAGATAAATTTCTATATTCATTTCCAAGACTATCTATAAAGATATTTTGATTGAAAGACAAATTTTGGGCTATTAAAAAACTATATAAATTAATACTATTGAATGTTATTACTAAGTTTGGTAAATTTGAATTACTTTGGTTTGTAATTAAATTTTTTGTCCAATCAAAGTTTGAAGAAAAACCACCAAAAAAGAAATTTCGGCTAATTTGTAAATAGGAATAAGTTTCAGTTTTTAACCATTGATTTTTATTTTCTGCATAATCTTGAAAATAACTTTGATCAGAAACAATAGAAAACCTACTTGAAACTCTAAATTTATAAGACTCTTGATTATGATTTCCTTCAATAGAATATCTTCTCCTGATACCTTGGAAAACAAAATCATTTGAAAAATTAGTATTTATATTGCCGTTGAATTTTTTATAAACATTATAGACAATATTTATTCCTGAACGAATACCTTGCCTTTCAACAATGTCAAAATAAATTGTTGCATCTAAATAATTATTTATAGCCCAATAAAATGCTAAATTTCTAATATATCTCCCATCTATACTATTAAATCCAAAATTTGGAGCTAAAAAACCACTACTTCTATTTTCTTTGAGAGGAAACATCCAAAATGGAGCATATAGAACAGGTATTCCTCTTATTCTTAAAACGATATTTTTAATAAATGCCATATCATTTCTGATAGCAAGCATTTCTGTTCCATAAAATGCAGAATGTGGTGTATCTAAATTACAAGTCGTAAAATAACCATTTTTAACATATATTGTATCTCCTTTGAGCTTATAAAGTTCATATGAATTTAGCCATCCTTTTTGAATATAATTTTTTGTGTTAAAAGCTAAACCTTCTTGTTCATCTAATAAATAAGTTAAGCTGTCACCGTTTATTGTAGATGTATCAATTACTAATTTAAATTTCCGCTTTGCTTTCAAAATTTTCATTTTTGTAAAATACTCTATTGTATCAGAATAAAGCTGAATATTACCTTTTTTAACATAAGCACTATCAAATAATATAACTTTATTACTATCAGCAACATATATCAAAAATTTACCTTTAAAAATTATTCTTGTAGTATCCACTTCTAAAAATAAAAAAAATAACAATTTATTGAAAATTTTAAAGTTCAAGCACTTAATTTATTTGTTTTGTCTAGTAATTCTGAAATTATGATTATTTCTTTATTTTCCCCACCCTAAAAATAAGCCTTCGGCTTATGAATGCCCATTAAAACCCCCATAAAACTAATAGTTTTAAAAAAACTTTTTATAAGTTATTGAAAATCAAAAACTTAACACTATTTACTGGACAAAGCATAATTTATTTGTTTTGTCCAATAATTCTAAAACTATTTATTTTATTATATTTTTTCCCAACCACCCTTAAATTAAGCCTTCGGCTTTAAAATACCCGTTTTCTTAAATTTCCCCCATAAAACCAATAAATTTAAAAAATTTTTTATAACTTATTGAATATCAAGGACTTAACACTATTTATTGGACAAAGCACCCAACTTTTGCTTTTAGGGGGCATAATAGTTATTTAAAAAACTTTCTATTTTGCTTTGGGGAGCTTCATTATGTACTTCGTTTTTAATGCTTGATATAGCGAATCCATGAACTTTTGTTGTTCTCTTAAAAGAAAAATTTGAAATAGTGCTTGTTTTATTTGAGGACTTTTTGGATTATCGTCCTTTATTTCAAGTACCTTAATATAACTATAGCCATTTGGTATTTTATAAGGACCTAAAACGTCCCCTCTTTTTGATTTTACTAAAACATTTATTACACTATCAGAAAAGTCAAATGTTGCTACTCCTAAATTCATAGTAATAGGTTGTGCAGTTAAAATTCCCTTTTTCACCATATCATCAAGTTTCTTTCCAGCAATAGGAGTTCTATTTAAATCTAATAATAGATCTCTAATTTCTCCCTTTAATGTTGTATCAAAAAATTGAATAATAATTACATCTGCTTTTTTTGAGAATTTAGATATATTGGAATTTATATAATTTTCTATCTCAGTTTCACTTGGCATTCTATTACCGAATTTACTCTTTAAAAACTCCTGTGCTATAATACTTCTTTTAATCCATTCAATTTTTAAATTTAAATTACTATTCGTATCAAATTTTTCGTCTTTCGCTGCCAAATAAAAAACGGCAGTCTTTATAAGCTCATCTTTTAGACTTTCTTTTTGTTCTTTTGTTAGTTCAATTCCAGGGAAGTTTTCTAGCCCAATTTGTAAATCTCTGTTTGTAACTTTTATGCTACCTACAACCGCTATAACATCTCCTTCTTCTTTTTTTTGGTTTTCTAATTTTTTACAAGCAGAAATCAAAATCAATGGTATTAATAACCTTTTCATTTTAACCTCCTTTTTGGTTTTTAAAGCTGACAATAAACTTTGTTTCTTTGGATTTATAAAATTTTATTTCATTTGGACCTAATGTTTCATTTATTCCTTCAATTGGTTTTGGTGCATAATACTCAATAACAAAAATTTCATTCGGAAATTTACTAATAAACGATTTTAATTCCTCTATTGTCTTGAATGTTAAAACTTGATTATAATCAAAAATTTCTATATAAATTGTCGTATCTTTAATTTCATTAATTTCATAACTCATTTCTAAGGTTGGACAATTCTGACAACTTACTTTGAATTTATAACTTCCAATAGGTAATTTTAAAATTTTTGTAGAATCTTCAAAACTATTTATCAATTCATTATCCTTGTAAATTTCAACAAAAGCTTTTCTATTTAAGTTTAAATTTAGATAAGATAATTTAGGCTTTAAATTTATCTTTAATTCATAAGAGCTATCACCTTTAAAATCAAAAACTTTATAATAATCCTCATATTCAATTGAAGATATTTTTAAAGCATAAGTTCCTTCTGGCAAATTTACATTTAAATTTGTTGTTTCTTTTTCAATTGTATCTAATGATATTTTTACAAAGGCTGGTTTTTTTCTTAAGCTATCAAAAACCTCAATTAAAACATTTGATTTTGATTTAGGTATTAATTTGTATGTCCATTTTTGAGCATTTTTCTTAAAAATAATTTTATCTTTAACATTATGATATTCTCTACTTGAAATGCTAATATTGTAAATTCCATAAGGAACTTTGACAATAGCTCTTGAATTATTTGCTTCAAATGTTCCAATTTTGTAATTCCAAGTAGTATCAAAAACATCAACAAAAAAATTATTTATTTTATTTTCATTTGTATCATAAGCTTCAACAATAAAAAACTTAGAAGTGTCTGTTCTTAACCTTTTTTTTGCCTCATAACTTAATTGAAATCTAAAATTGGGTTTGGACTCACCTTCTTTATTAAATCTATAAATCATTCTATCATCTGAAATGTCTAAGCTTAAATCTTGGAATTTCACCCCAATTCCAAATGTTGGTCCTATTCTATCGCCGTACAAATCATAAAAATAACCAAACCTTAAAAATATAAAATTTCCTATTCCTATTTCTGTACCTGCATGTTTAAATGCTTCATTTATTACCCAATTTAATCCACTATCTGCATAATCCTGAATTATATTGACTAAAATTTTTACAACGTCACCAGCTATTCTAAAACTTATATTACCAAATCTATTATAATATCCAATTCCTAATCTTAAAGCTAATGGAAGTGGTTCTGAAACTTCATTCCCAGAATATCTTAGATTTGGTCCTATATTTTGTAAGGAAATCCCCAAATTTAAATTATATTCAGAATGATATAAAATTCCTAAATCCAAGGCTGGAACCTGGGCAGTTCCTTTTCCTTCAACACCATAAACTCTTCTTAAAATATCTTCTGGAACTAAAAAACTATAATAATATTTAACAGCACCACCAACTTTTAAATTTTTTAATAGCTCACTACCAAAACCTAAACTCAGAACAACATCATAAGGAACAAATTTGTAAGTATTTCCTTGTTCATCTTGTATTTCAACCTCACCAATTGTTAAATATGTTAAACTAAGACCTATTGTTCCTCTAAGTGTTGGATAAACCAAAGAACCAAATTCAAAGTACGCATCAGGTATTAAACCAAGTAACCAATTTGAATGTTGCCATCCAAATAAATTAAAATTCTTGATGTTTGCTAAACCTGCTGGATTATAATAAATTGCAGACATATCATCAGAAAATGCTGTAAAAGCGCCACCTAATCCCGTTGCAACTGCTCCCGGGTAAATAGTTAAAACAGGAGCACTTACATCTCTTGCTGAACTTATAATAATGTTTAATATAAAATTCATTCACACTTACAACTCGTCAATTTTGAAATTTTAAAGGATAAAAAATTATTTTGCTGCCTTGTCCAATAATTCTAAATCTATTTATTTTATTATATTTTTCCCACCCACCCTGAAATTAAGCCTTCGGCTTTAGAATACCCATTTTTCGGCATGGGGGGCTTTGCCCCCCTTAAATTCCCCCCAAAATAAATAATTTTAAAACGCTTTTTGTAAATTATTGATTATCAATAACTTAATACTATTTATTGGACAAAGTATATTTTGCTGCAATGATGAAGAACCTATTCTTAATGAAGCTAAAAAATTTTTTTCTCCTCTTCCTGACACTTTCCAAAGTCAAGATAATCCAATAACAAAACAAAAAGTAGAATTAGGTAAAATGCTATTCTTTGAAAGAAGATTATCAGTTAATAATATGGTAAGTTGTGCTACATGTCATGCAATAGAATACTACTATTCTTCGCCCGCTCCTAAGCAAATGGGGGCATTAGAATTACAACCAAGAAATGCACAAACAGTTTTAAACGCAGCTGGACAATTCGTCCAGCATTGGGTAGGTAATAGGAAAGATGTAGAAGATCAAGCATTTAAATCTCTGACAGGAAGACCTGCATTAGGAAATCCATCAGAAGAAGAAGTAGTAAATAAATTAAAGAAAATTCCACAATATGTTGAACTTTTCAAAAAAGCTTTTCCTAACGAAAGAGATCCTTTGACAGCGGAAAATATAGCAAAAGCAATAGGTGCATTTGAAAGGGTTCTTATTACTCCTTCAAGGTTTGATAAATTTTTAAAAGGAGATAAAAAAGCTTTAACAGAACAAGAAAAAAAAGGATTGAAAACATTTATTGAGGTTGGTTGTGTTGTTTGTCATAATGGAGTTTTAGTTGGAGGAAATACTTATCAAAAATTTGGTATATTTGAACCTTATTGGAAATATACAAAAAGCGATAGCATAGATGAAGGAAGGTATGTAGTAACTAAGAAAGATGAAGATAAATATGTATTTAAAGTTCCATCTTTAAGAAATGTTGTAATGACTCCACCTTACTTTCATGATGGGTCAGTTGAGAGTCTAGAGTAAGCAATTTGGATTATGGGAAAAGTTCAACTTGGAAAAGATTTAACAAAGGAACAAATAAATGATATTATAAACTTTCTTAAAACCTTAACAGGTGAAATTCCAGAAGAAGCAATAAAACCTCCTATACTACCCCCTTAAAATTTTAGAAATTGACTTTATTTCTTATATCACAAATCATATTTCCAGGTGAAGAAAAGTTTTTAGGTAATATAAGACAATTGACATTTTCAGGTGAAAATGCAGAAGCTTATTTTTCAAAAGATGGAAAATATATAACATTTCAATCAAAAGGTGAAGGTGGAATTTATTTAATAATAAATGGAAATTATCTGAACAAGCTTCAAATAAATTTAAATGAAATGAAAGCTTATGATTATGTTTTAAAAAATTTGGGAAATAATAAGCTTATGATATTTATAAAAGGAATTTACGACACATTTGGAATTCTTAAAGATCTAAAATATGAGAAAATTTTTATAAAGAACTATTATGATTGTGATCAAATTTTCCTAATGGATACTAATGGATTTGTTTTTAAACAAATTTCAAAAGGTGGAGCAAATACTTGTTCTTGGTTTTTAAATGATAGTTTAATTTTGTTTTCAAGTACAATAAAACAAGGAAAAGAATGTCCAAAGAATTTATATGCTGATGAATATATTAAAAAAGGTATTTATGTTTGGAAATTATTTAATTATGATTTATTTGTTTATAATTTAAAAAATGATAGCACTTATGAAATTTATTCAAGTGATTATTATGATGCAGAAGGTGAAGGAAACTTTGGAGATAGTATTGTTTTCACATCTTCAAAAGATGGTGATTTAGAATTATATCTTTTGAGTTTAAAAAATAAGAAAATTATTAGAAGAATTACAAATTTTTTGGGTTATGATGGTGGTGCTATGTTCTCAAAAAGTGGAAGATATATCGTTTTTAGAGCTAAACATATAAAAGATAATTTGGAATATAAAGAATTGCTAAGTAAAGGATTAGTTAAACCTGATGAAGTTGAATTATTTATTTATGATTTACAAAAAGATAGCTTCTGGCAATTAACTCATAGTCCAAAAGGTGTTTCAAATTTTGCTCCATATTTTCATCCCTCTGAAAAATTTATTATTTTTTCATCAAATCTCCATGCTCCAAATAGTTTTAATTTTGAATTATATAAAATAGATATAGATGGGAAAAATTTAGAAAGAATAACATATTCAAATGGTTTTAATTCATTTCCTATGTTTTCAGAAGATGGCAAAAAAATTATTTGGACATCTAATAGAAATGGAAAAACAAGAAGAGATTTTAATATATTTATAGCGGATTTTAAATAAACGTTCCAAAATTACAAAATGGACAGCGATAATAACTACAACTACGAATACAAAAATCACAAAATCCTCTTTTACAAAATGAGCAGTGGGCATAGATTCCTCTTATCCTACATTTCGTGCAAAAGGGCTGATAAAACATAACCTAACCTCCTTTTAAAAATTAAATAAATTCCTCTATAATAAACTTTGAAATATTGTCATTCATTTTATATGTGCTTTCAATTAAATTATTTAAGAATTTCTTAATACCTTTACTATTGATTGGTAAATCAACTTGCTTTTTATATTCTTTTTCTATTTGAGCGCAGACTTTCATCCATTCTTCTCTCATAATTTTAGGCAAATTAGAAGCAACTTCATTATAAACTTTACCTCTTATTTCATTTGCTTTATTATCAGCATCCATAATAGTCCAGAGTAGTGAGCCTAGAAAAACAATTGTTCCAATACCAGGAATAAGAGCCCCCAAAGCTAACCTTGCGAATATACCACTAACAATAGAAGTGATAATTCTTGCTAAAACCTGATTAAAAGCCTCACCAAAATCAACACTACCTAAATGAGGTGTTTGAATACTTACACTTGAAATTCTACCACTTATAGAACTTTCTAAATTTAAACTTAAAATCTCACTATAAGAAATTGACATATTATTTATGAAATCAACCGCTTTTTTAATTTCGCCATTAAAGAAATCCCCTATCTTTTCAATATCTCGTTTTATTGCATCTTCTAAAGCCGAATTTAGCTCTTCAATTAAATTTTGAATTTTTTCTTTACCATTCATGATAATATCCATGTTAGGAATTTCATGAAGACCACTTTTAAGAGCTTTAAGATACCCCTCAGAATAATCTTTATGCCAAGTTTTGATTTTTTCCATTGTTTCTTCAAAACTTTCATGAAGATAGGTTTTTACTATAAGTAAATTAGTTTCAAATGTAGAAATATAAGAAGCGATAATGAGTGTATTTTGGAAAAATTCTATAAATTTTTTATCATTTCTAAACTTTTTAACTGATGTTAGAACATATCCAAGTATTCTATCTTTTGGATAAAATTCTTCAACCTTTTCCTTAACAAAACTTATGAGTTTTTCAAAATCAGATTTTTCCTCCCTTCATATATGTCTATCTTGTTTATAATGAAAAGAATATAAGGATTCCTTTCACTTATGATTTTTAGGAATTCATTATCCATTTTCGTTAGATCCTTTGAAACATCAAGTATATATAAAACAATATTATAATTTCCTTCTTTTAAATAATTACTTACCCTTTCATCTAATGTCCCATCATAACCTGGAACATCTACTACATTTACAAATTCTAAAAATCTAATAGCATGAGGAGGTAATCCTTTCCAACTTCCTACTTCCCATATCTTAATTGTTTTATCTACACTTCCACTTGCTAAATACTTTCCATCTGGACTAAATGAATTGAATAAATAGCATCAATTTTTGAACACCCCATCACTATAACCATCAACTTTAAAAATTTAAATAACCTTATAAACAAAATTTTAACCTATCAAAATTACATTTTTAACTTTAAAAGTGTGAAAAATGCACCACCTCATATGATTTAAATTATTGATAATCAATAACTTATAAAAATAAAAAAAATTCTTTGAAATTAATAGTGAGTTGTCTAGTAATTCTAAAATTATTTATTTTTCTATATTTTCTCCACCCACCCTTAAATTAAGCCTTTGGCTTATAAGCTTCGCCCCATTAAAAATCCTCCCTTGAATCTATAATTTCAAAAAATTTTTCATAAGTTATTGAACATCAAAAACTTAAGATTATCTACTGGACAAGGCTCTAAAACTATTTATTTTACTATATTTTGCCCACCCATCCTGAAATAAAGGCTTCACGTTATAAGCTTCTCCCCCCATAAAACTAACAAATTCAGAAAATTTTTTATAAATCCTTGATAATCAAGAACCTAACACAATTTACTAAACAAAGCAATGTTTTGCTTTTTTAGGAATAAAGGTTTTTGAAACAAAGAAATTAAGACTTTAAAATTTTATAACTTTATGATTAGTGAAATTGGAAAATTATTCATTATTATTGGGATTATATTTCTAATTTTTGGTATTTTTATTTCCATCTTTCCTAAGTTAAGGCTACCCGGTGATATTTTCATTCAGAGGGACAACTTTACATTCTATTTTCCAATTGGAACATCTATTTTAATATCAATAATTTTAAGCTTTATTTTAACGATTATATTTTTATTGTTCCGAAAGCAATAATTCACCAACTTTATAAACATCTCCTGCTCCAAGTGTTATTATAACAACATCGGAGTTTTTATAATTTTTTAGATAATCAAAAGCTTCTTCTTTACTTGAAAATATCCTAACATTATTATTGTAATTCAAAAGTTTATTATAAATAAGCTCTGATGAAACGCCTAAAATTGGTTTTTCTCCTGCAGAATAAATTGGCAATAATATAATTTCATCAGCTTTACTTAAAACACTTGCAAATTCATTATATAAAAATTTTGTTCTTGTGTACCTATGAGGTTGAAATACAACTATAAGCCTTTTATTAAAATATATTCTTGCAGTCTTTATAACATTTTCAATTTCAGTTGGATGATGTCCATAATCATCAATTATCAAAGCCTTACCAAAATAACCTTTAATTTCAAATCTCCTTCTTACACCTGTAAATTCATACAAACTTTCAATAGCATTCTTTAAATTTAAATCAAGCTCATAAGCAACTGCAATAGCTGAAAGTGAATTCTTTACATTATGAATGCCAGGAACTTTTAAATGAACTCTTGAAACAAATTTTCCCTTTATATATAAATCATAAGATGAACCAAGTTCCTTAAATTCTATATTTTTAGCATTTACAAATGCATTTTCATTCATGCCGTAACTAATAACTCTTTTTTCAATAAATGGAAGAATATCCAAATTATCTTTTTCATCAACATTTAAAATAACAGCACCATAAAACGGAACACTATTTGCAAAATCTAAAAATGCCCTTTTAATATCAATTAAATTTTTATAAGTGTCAAGGTGTTCTCTATCTATATTTGTAATAACTGCAATTGATGGGAAAAGTTTTAAAAACGATTTATCAGATTCGTCAGCTTCTACCACTATAAAATCGCTTTTCCCAAGTTTCGCAGTACTCTCAACACCTTTTAGAATTCCACCGACAACAATTGTTGGATCAAGTTCTCTTATTGCATAACCTATCATACTTGTAGTCGTTGTCTTACCATGGGCTCCACTTACTGCAATTGAAAATTTTACCCTCATTATTTCAGATAACATTTCCGCCCTTGGGACTATTGGGATATTCAATTCTTGTGCTTTCAATAGCTCAGGATTGTCAAAACTTATAGCAGATGAATAAACAATTAGATCCTTATCTAAAACATTTTTTTCATTATGTTCATAATAAATTTTTATTCCAAGGTTTTCAAGTCTTATTGTTGTTTCTTTCCTTGAAATATCAGAACCACTAATTGTAAAACCCATATTATGTAAAACCTCGGCTATTCCACTCATACCCGTTCCACCAATCCCTACAAAGTGAATTTTCTTATATCTTGTTTTAAGAAGAATCATTAAGAAAATTTTAAAGTAATTTATAAATACTTATAAGTTCATAATAATAATTTTCAACCTGTTTTGAGACAGATTCCCAGCTGTATTTTTCAATAACTATTTTATAAGCATTTTCAACAACTTTATTTACGAAGTTTTTATTTTTTAAAACCATAATAATTTTATCTGCCAAATTTTTATAATTTTCGTTTTCAAAAAGAAATCCATTAACTTCATCTTTTATAATTTGCTTATATCCTTCAATATCAGAAGCAATAACAGGAATTTTTGAAGCCATTGCTTCAAGTAAAACAATACCAAAACTTTCTTTTTCAGTAGCTGGAGAAACAAAAACATCACAACTAACATAAAACTTAGGAAGCTCATCATATCCAACCTTACCTACAAAAATTACTTTATCTTCAATGTTCTTATTTAGATACTGCTCATATAAAATTTTAAAAGGACCGTCTCCGACAACAATTAACTTAACATTGCTAATAAATTTAACAACTTCATTTAATGCTAATATAAGGTACTTCAAGCCTTTTCTTGGTTCTATTCTCCCAACAAATAAAATTTTTTTCGAATCGTCCCTAACTAACCATTCAATTTTTTCATTATTTGGATTAAACCTATGAATATCAACACCGTTAGGTATTATTCTATATTCCCCTTCAAAATATCTACTTATACTTCTTTTAGCAACCTCAGAAACCGCTATTCTTCCATGAAGTTTTTTAAAGTAATTTTCTAAATATCCTTTGAATATCCTATAAAGTAAAACCTCATCATGAGCTGAGTGGAATGTAGCAACATTTATTGACCTTGAATATTTTATTGCAAGCATAGGAAGAACAGGAGCAATTGGTCCATGAATATGAACAATATCATAATTATTTTTTTGAACTATTTCTTTAACAAGCTTATTTAATTTTGGGGATAGTGTTATTGAACCTATTGATTTATTAATAGGAATTTTAAAAGCTCTTCCAACTCTGATAACATAATCAGGGTCTTTATAATCAATTCCTGAACTAAAATTAGCAGTCAAAATATAGGTTAAATGTCCTCTTTTCCTTAAATATCTTGCTAAGCTATCAATATGCTCACTAATTCCACCTGGATGTGGATAAAATATATCAGAAACAAATAAAATTTTTAAGTTTTTCATTTTCTCCTACTTGAAATGATAAGTCCAAAGATACCAATAATAATAGCAATAATTGAAAATATATGAGCAATTCTTATACCAAGAAACCTATCTGTATCAAACCTTTGAAATTCAATAAAAAACCTAATTATTCCATAGTTTAAAATATATAGGGATAGAATTTGACCATTACTTTTATAAAACTTTGAATTTCTAAAATATAGAAGAACAACAAAATTTATATAATTTAAAATACTTTCATACCAAAATGTAGGATGAAAATACTCATAATTTTCAAATCCCTTTATTCTATTTTCATAGGGAATATATATTGCCCATGGCAAGTCTGTTGGAGGTCCATAAGCCTCCTTATTAAAGAAGTTACCCCATCTTCCAATAGCCTGACCAAGTGCTAAATAAGGCATAACCATATCCGATAATTTTAAAAAATCCCAATTTTTTATCTTACAAATAATATATCCACCGATTAAACCCCCAATTATTCCACCATAAATAGCAAGACCCCCATGCCAAATTGCTATAATTTCAAAAGGATTTTTAGAATAATAATTCCAATTAGGGATAACATGATAAATTCTTGCTCCAATTATCGCTATAATAATTGTCCAAAATGCTGCATCTTCAAACTCCTTATAATTTATATTTATTTTGAATTTTTCAAAATCTCTTTTCAAGAGGAATAAAGCAAGGCCAATAGCTATAATGTACATTAAACCATAATATCTAACTTGTAATTCACCAATTTTAAAAATTGTTGGATTTATATTCAAATCCTTTAAAGAGAAATAAAGAACAAATTCAAGAATAAGCCCCAAAATAAGAATAAAAATCATTTCTGAAATTTTAATGCCTAAATTATTTTACTTTGTCCAATAAATAGTGTTAAGTTATTGATAGTCAATAATTTACAAAAAGCGTTTTAAAATTATTTATTTTGGGGGGAATTTAAGTGGGGCAAAGCCCCCCAATGCCGAAAAATGGGCATTTATAAGCCGAAGGCTTGAATATAGGGTGTGTGGGGAAAACATAATAAAATAAATAGATTTAGAAATAGATTTAGAATTATTGGACAAGGCAAAAATTAGTAAAAGGAATGCTTTAAAATTTTCATTCCTATGTCATATAATTATGATAATATTGGAAAATTATGGAAAGAATTCAATTTAAAGCTTGAAGAATATATAGATATTAATCTTCCAAAGGAATATGAAGAGCCATCAATTTTACATCAAGCGATGAGATATAGCTTAAAGGGAGGCAAAAGAGTAAGACCTTTCTTGGCATTCATAGGTTATAAACTAAATAAAGACGAAATAATAAGTGAATTGTACGATTTGGCTTTGGCTCTTGAACTTGTCCACAATTTTTCTTTAGTCCATGATGACTTGCCGGCTCTTGATAACGATGATTATAGGAGAGGAAAATTGACAGTTCATAAAAAGTTTTCAGAAGCAATAGCTATATTGACAGGTGATGCACTTTTTGCTTATGCTTTTAAAATTTTAAATAAATTAGATAAGAAAATTGTTGATATTATTTTAGATGCTCTTTTGAGTAAAGGAATGATAGGGGGACAGGTTATTGACATTCAAAAGGATATAAAAAATTTAAATGAGTTAATGAATTTACACTATTATAAAACGGGAAAGTTAATAGAAGCAAGCATTGTTTCGGGATATGTTCTTGCAGGTGGAGAAAAATTAGAAGTTTTAAGAATTATTGGTAAAAATATAGGTTTAATTTTCCAAATTGTTGATGATATTTTAGACAAGGAAAAAAATGAAGATATTACAATTTTAAAATTTTTGGATTACGAATCAATAGAAAAATTATTAATGGAAATAAAAAGTGCTACAATTAAACTCATTGATGAAAATTTTCAAAAGAATGGTTATTTGCTGAAAGATTTTGTATTTTATCTTTTGAATAGAAATGAATAAAGTGCTTTTAACTGCTATTATAGGTAGTTTATCTGCTCAAATTTTAAAACTTATAATAAATTATATAAACTATAAGAAGCTTGATTTTAGAATTCTTTTTTCAACCGGAGGAATGCCAAGCTCTCATAGTGCATCTGTAATGTCATTATCTATGGCAGTTGGTTTTGAAGAAGGTTTTAAGTCAAATTTATTTGCTATTTGCTTATTTTTCAGTTTTATTGTTATGTACGATGCAGCGGGGATAAGGAGGGCAGCGGGCAAGCAAGCAGAAATTTTAAATAAAATTATTGAAGATCTCTATGCAGGAAGAAAAACTGATGAAAAATTAAAAGAACTTTTAGGCCATACACCAATTGAGGTTTTAATTGGAGCTATATGGGGTATTATTGTTGCATTAATAATGTATGCTTTATAATTTTAGCTCTTTATGATGATGCGCAAAATTTCACTTATTTTAATTCTAATATCATCTGGATGGGCACAAGTTGAGCTATTTAGGGAAGGTGATGTTATTGATGCAAGGTTCTACGGAGAAGTTCTAGCTACTAATGTATATGTAACTTCTCATATTCCTGATCTTACAGCAGCTGCTGCTTCTTCTGAAAATGAAATGTTTCAGGCTGGTTATGCAAGACTGAATTCAAGAATTCGAGTAAATGATATATTTACTATTGGTCTTGGTTTGACTTGGTGGGGATTATGGTCTGGTTTCTCTAAGAAGAATTTTCCATTTGTAAGTGAAGCATTCGTAATGACTGATACACTAAATTGGCCTTTTGGAACAAGGGCTGTTATAGCTGGTGGAAGAATGGTAAGAAATTATGGTCTTGGATTATTGTTTTCTGACTTTTACGGACAAGGATATAATACATTCGCATTAGTTTTAAGGCCAAATCAGGAACAAGAAGTTTATATTGATTTTATATATACGAAAATTTCAGAAGGTGGCGGAAATCAAGAAGATTGGTTTTACTTTCCTGTTGCTATAAATACTGCTACTACAAAAAGGTACATATGGATATATACGAAGTACGACCTTGAAAATTATGGAATTGTTTTAAGAAAATTGAAAAGAAATGATCAGCCATACGCTTTCAATATATATTTTCTAACATTAGCAGAAGATAGAGCTATTTCACCAGGGTTCAATCCATTTTGGACTGGATTATATATTGATGTTGGACCATTTAGAAAGTTTGCTTTAAGAGGTGAGATTGGATATATGTTTGGTAGATGGGATGCAGTAAAACCTATATATAACGATTTTCCCGATAAGCTTTATACTATTATAAGGAATTGCGATGTAAACTCTAATCAGGATTGTCCAGGATTTAGATTTAATTCATTGGCATTTACAATTGATGCTAAATATATAGCTAGTGAAACATTCGGAATGGGTATTAGTTATACAAGCTTCCAAGGAGATGATGGAAGAACAAGTGATGTCTATGAAGGATGGTTTCCTCCCTCAATGAGAGGAGAGTTATCTTTAAATAGTAATTGGAGTAAGTGGAGTGGTCTTGGCGAGATTTTCACATGGGGTATGAAACCTGGACTTTATAGAGATATATTTGGTAGTGTAATGTCAGATTTAAGAATAATAAATGTCTATCTTGAAGCTGTCCCATATACTATATTTCACTCACTTAAAGCAAGATTTGATTTCTTTGGTTATTGGGAATATTGGGGTCCTGAAAAAGAATATATTAGTGTAGATACAATTAAGTATCCTATTAAACCTGATCAAGCGTATGCTCTTGATTTGGGTTATGAATTTGATTTATCATTGAGATTTAGATATGCTGAAGTTGCTGACTTGGGTGTAATTATTGGTTATTTCATTCCTGGAAATAGATTAAAATATGGATGGATTAGACCTACTTCATTAGCGGCTCTACAAAAAGTTGGTTTGCTAACAGGTGATATTATTACAAATGGAACTCAAATTGTGAATTATTCAAAGGCTGATGCAGGTAGTTTTTTAGCAAGATTCTGGATCTATAGAGAAATTAACTTTTAATTATAAGGTGTAGGTAGGGATTTTTTTCCCTACCATTAATAGCAAAAATTATTTTAATATTTTCATTTCCTATACCAAAACCATAGCTATATAGCATTCTACTTTTGTTAATCCAATAGATTTGAATTGTTGGGTAAAAGATAAGAAATTTTGGTTGAAATGTTAAAATTGCGTAATTATTACAAATAATTGAATTTTCAGTATATCCTAAAATGTTTTCAGAACCTCCAATAGCAATACTATCTATTTGATTAAATAACATTTCAAAAGCTAAAAATTTAGATTTCATTTTAAAAAAAAATTTATAAAAAAAATTTATTTCATCAATTCTAAAATTGAAAATTTTATTCTCATAACCTCCAATAAAACCAATTTTATTATTTAAAAATCTAAAACCAAAAAAATAACCTCTTAAATTAAAGTAACTTTCAAAATTATAATCGCTTAAATTCTTATAATATCTAAAAGTCCATTTATTTAAAACTTTAAATGGAATTGGAAATTCAAAAGAAAAATTAAAGTAGTTTTTTTTATAAGAAAAGTTTAAAAAGTCAAAATTTAAATTTATATTACCGTTTAAAAAACTATCAGAAATTGTTAAACCTCCAAAAGCATTAAAAGGTAATTTTTCATTTTCAAATAGTAAATAGTTTTCATAAATTTTTATTGAACTTTTCAAATTATAAAATTCATCAAGAACGTTAACCTGATTTTCAATTTTTGAAAAATTTATAATTGTTTTTTTAAAATTTTTCAAGAATTCATTATAAATTATTGTTTTTGAATAATAATTTGAAAATTTTAAATCTTTAATAACATAAATGAAATTCTTTTTAAATTGGTAAGTTATAAAAATTGTATCCGAAAGTTTTAGAATTTCAATAACTTTGAATTCTGAAAATGGATATCCTTTATTTGAAAATTCATCAATCAAATTTTTCATTTCAATTTGTGGATTCTTAGTAATTTTTTCAAAGTTTGTATCACCTATTATTTTAAGTACAAAAATTCCTTCCATCTTTCATCCGGAACATTATCTCTTAAAATATGTAATTCAAAATAGGTTGGTTTTCTTGGCTTTGATAATAGTTTCATTCCTGCTTCTTCTGGTGTTAAGTCTCCCTTTTTTAAATTACATTTTACACAAGCACAAACAAGATTTTCCCAAGTTTCTTTACCACCCTTTGATTTTGGAATTATATGATCAACTGTAAAAGGTCCCTTTTGAGTTCCACAATATTGACAGGTTCTTTTATCTCTTAAAATAATGTTTTTCTTTGAGATTGGTGGTTCTCTAAATTTAACTTTAACATAGTACTTTAGCCTAATGACACTTGGTTCAGGTATTGCTATATTTTCTGATTTAATAAGTTTATTATTAGAATAAACGATTTCTGCTTTTAGTGAAAAAATAAGTTTTATAGCCCTTCTTACACTAACGATATTTAAAGGCTCATAAGTTTGATTTAAAAGCAAAACCCGACTCAAATCATTCTATATTATTTGCCCTTCTCCAAGCAGTTTGTCTTAGCTTTTTAGCTCTATCAAGCTGGCTTGATATATAATTTTTTAAGTTACCAGAAGCACCATTTAATGCCCTATTGTAATAGTTTATAGCAGTATCATAAAGTTTTATAGCATCACTATATTTTTCGCTATTATATAAGTTTTGAGCCCTATCAAAGTAGATATCACCAAGACTTGCATAAGCAAATGAAACAACAGATGTTAAACCTTCTTTCTGACCTAAAATTATTGCCTTGTTAAATAACTCTTCTGCTCTTGTGTAATTTTTAATATATTCAACATAAATTGTTCCTAATTTTAAATAGACAGAGGAATTTTCATTTTTCTTTAAATAATTTTCAAGATAATCTACTGCCTTCTTATAATCCTTATCATTAATTGCTTCATCAACGATATTATTTAAATAATCAACATCATTGGGATTAGAATTATATAACCTCTCAAGGTATTTAATATATCTTGCTCTATACGTTTTGTCATTTTTTAATTTTGAATTGGCATTATATCCAAGCTGCCAAATTTCCTTATCAGTTGAATCAGTTTTATATATTTCTTCAATCATTTCTGATGCTTCTTTTAATTTTTCTAACTTTATTAAAATTTGAATATATGCTTTTTTAAGTTTTATGTCATTAGGATATTTTTTAATTAAATCTGTATATAGTGTCTCAGAAGATGTATAATTCTTTGATTTCTCATATACACCTAATAAAAGTTTGATAATTGTTTCATTCTGAGGATCAAATTCAAGTGCTTTCTTATAGTTTTCAATGGATTTGTTATAATCTTCCTTTATATATCCATAAATATAACCAAGCCCTTGATAACCTTCTGGTCTATCAGGAAATAATTCTATGACTTTTTGATAAGTTAAAAGTGCAGAATCAGGTTTTTTCAAAGCTATGTAAGATAATGCCATTTCAAGATAAGCAGGTAAAAACTTTTCATCATAACTCAATGCCCTTTTATAATTTTCAATAGCTTTTTCAAATTGATTTTTTTGAAAGTAATCTCTACCTACTGAAAACCACATTTTAGCAGTGTCAGTTTTTGCGCCTTGATTTATTAAAATTAACATTATCATATTGAAAATTTTAAAGGATAAAAAATTGAGATGATTACTCTGTCTAAGTTTCAATTTCCATTTTTTCTTTTTAATGTTATATCATTTTGAATTTCTTTAAGAGCACTTTCAAGATTTTGAATATGAACAAGTGCATTTTTTAGTTTGTCAGAAACTTCAACAACATTTACTATTAAGTTTTGATATTTACATATTCTATCTTTCGCATCACTAATGCTTTTTATTATATTTAAAATTTCCTTTTCTGCAATTTCAATTTCACTTAACAATTTTTCTCTTTTTTTCTTTTCTTTTTTAACAATAATTATTGCTAAAATAACAAGAATAATAAATATGCTTTGAGCTAATGTTGTTTCTATTGTTGGATAGATACCTAAGAAGTCAATTGTTGGTAAAAAATTAAGTGAGGTTGTAGAGATTAAATTAGCTTCTTGAAAACTTCTAATCGCTTGTCCTGTAAAAATAAATGAAAGAATATATAAAAGTGTGCCAGTAATTGGAAAAATTAAATTTAGTGGTAATTTTAATTGTAATTTTAAAATTCCATAACTAATAATAATAATTGTAATTAGTCCAAGTAAAAATCCAAAAATTACATAATTCAAATCAGTTTTTGGTGTATTTATAATCAATGCCTGATAAAATAAAACTGTTTCAAATGCTTCTCTATAGCCTGCAAGAAAACTTAAAGAAAAAATAAAAAATAAATTACTTTTGTTTAAGGATGATTTTAATTTTTCTTTAATATATCCTATCCATATTTTATTTTCAGATTTACTAATAAGCCAATAGGAAACTTGAAATAAAACAATTGCTGCTAATAAACTGACAATACCTTCGAGCATTTCTCTTTGAAGTGTAGATATACTAATAATAAATTGTGATATTATCCAAGTGATGATTCCAAGGAATATAGCACTAATTATTCCAAGGTAAGAAATTGTTATAGCTAAAGCATTTTCACTTAATTTTACAATACTTAAAATAATTCCGAATAAAATTGCTACTTCAAGTCCCTCTCTAAATATAATTGTAAATGAGTTAAAAAGTGCCCAATTACCAGAAAATGCTTTTCCCTCAAGAATAGCTCTTGCTTTTTCTAAATCATTTTTGATATTTAGAATTAAATTTTCAACTTCCTTTTCCTTATTTTTTTGTTTAACAATTCCTCTAAGTTGTGTAAATTTCTGTTCTAACTTTGAAGTAAATTCAAAGTCTTTAGCAAATAAATTTTTTTCTATTGGTTCAAAATCATTGAAATATAAATCAACGGATAAACTATAAGCTTTCTCATATTCCTCCTTCTGATATAAGTTCTTTATTAAATCAAGAGAACCAAGAATTTCATAAAAATGATCTTTCTTTTCTATTAAATTCTCTATATTAGTCCTAATATAAGCTATTTCATCATTTTTATAACCCATTTCCTTTAAATCCTCATCAGATAATTTTGAAATTAATTTTAAATCAAATTTGTTATTTACTTTTTTCTTTTGGGCATTTTGATATTTTAGAGATAAGACATAAAAGGCAACATTCCACTTTTCATCATCAGATAGATTGTTAAATGAAGGCATATTTACAAGACCAACATTTAAAATTGTCCATATTCTTAACGGACTTAAATCATATCTTTCTAAAAAATTTGCAGGTTTTGGATTTAGTGTTTTACCTGCAGGACCATTTCCATCTCCTTTGTCTCCATGACAAACTGCACAATTGTAAAGATATACTTCCCTTCCTGATTTTAAAGAAATAGGATTTTTGGGATAAATATCTAATTTTAGATTATTTAATATAATCTTCCTAATTTTTGAAAGCTCAGATTTTACCTTCTTAGAATTTTCCTTATTTTTTATTAGTTCATAAACATTTTTTGAGTAAGTTAAAATAGAACTATCTGATAATTCAATAAGATTTTTTGAGAATTCAAGCATTTCCTTATATTCAGAACTATCATTTATAGCTTTTTCATAATCTGAAAAGATATAATCAACAATGTTAAGAATTTTTAAAGGTTCGCTTAAATTTATTATTATCAAAAACATAACTAATTTCTTACTTAAAAAGTCAAAAATTTTAAAGTTATTTTTATTGAAAATGATTTGCAAAATCAATATCTTTAATTTTAAAATTAAATAGTTCTCTAATCATCAAAATTAAAGTATAATATAGAAAACCAACCAAAAGAAAAGGAGAAAGTAATTTGAAAATGAAATAGTTTTTTATCATAAATAAAAAAAGCGATTTTGCTCTTTTAAATTCAGCAAAACTATTTTTAATTTTCCTTGTAATACCAACATCATGTTCAACTACCAAGTAATTTAATAAAAAGAGTTTATATCCACTTTTTAAAGCTCTTAAAGATAAGTCCAAATCTTCTGCATAAAAAAAGAATTTTTCATCAAATCCACCAAGTTTTAAAAAAATATCTTTTTTGAACATTAGAAAAGTTCCAACTAATCCTTCAACCTCAACAATTTTATCGTTTTTATCTAAATATAAAAATTTTTTGCTTAATTTAGAAAATCTAAAAATAGAGCGTCTTCCAAAAAATAATAAAAATGGATTTGTTATTCTTCTTGCTGATGGCCAAATTTTATTATTAGAAATAATTTTTGGGCTAACCGCAAATACTTTTTCATTATTTCTTAAAAAATTATATAATTCATATATTACTTTAACATCAAATTTACAGTCAGGATTTATAAGCAAAATGTAATTAAAATTGGCTAATTTTACTGCTCTATTAACCGCAGGACCAAAACCGATATTGTAAGAACTATTTATGATTTTAATACTATCTTCCAAAATTTCATCTTCCTTTGAATTGTTCCAAACAATAATTTCAAAATTTTCATTTTTAAGTTTTTCTAACAATTTTTTTATATGTTTTGATGTCCAAAAATTTACGAAAATTACACTTACCATAAATGAATTAATATAAAATAAATTGGTATATTGATAATTAAACTATCAACTCTGTCTAAAAATCCACCATGACCTGGTAGAAAATAACCAGAATCTTTGACATTAGCTTCTCTTTTTATAACCGATTCAACTAAATCCCCAATTGTTCCACATATTGAAAGAATTATTGAAAAACATATGTACTTTAATATCCTAAAATTAAATAAAATAGAAAAAAGAATGCTTAAAATTACTGAAAAAACCATTCCACCTAACAAACCCTCAATTGTTTTATTAGGGCTAATATTTGGCGCAAGTTTATTTTTTCCAAAAAATTTCCCAACAAAAAATGCAAATATATCATTTGTCCAAGTAATTAAAATCACATAAAGAACATGATAGATTGAAATTTCTCTTAAATTCACGAATAATGCAGAAGGTATTGAAAGATATAAGAATCCATAAATAGATATAGCTCCATCTTCAATTCTTCTTCCTGAATTATAATAAAAAGGTATTGAAAGAACAAAAATAATAAATAAGCTTAAAAATGTAATAAATGTAATCTCAAAAAATTTAGTATTTGAAGAAAATGATATTAAAATAATAGAAGCAAGGATTGTTAAGAACCTAAAAGGCATAAATCCAATTTTTTTCATCAAGTTAAAGTACTCAATTAATCCCACAATTGCAAGAAAAATTATTAAAATTTTAAAAAAAATACCACCTATAAATACAATTAAAAGAAATAAAAGTGCTCCAACTATTCCTGATAAAATTCTTATAATGATGTTTTTTTGAATATTCTCCAAATTTCTCTCCAATCCTTATTTGAAAGTCCATATCTTTTGGCAAGTTCATAAACTTCTCTTGCAGATGATGTAATGAAAAAAGGAATGTTTTTTTCATGTGCAGAAATTCTAGCATACTCAATATCCTTTGCCATAAGTTCAGTAGTAAATGATATTTCAACATCATTATTATAATATTTGCCATATCTTCTTGCCATATCAATTATTGGTCTATCTCCTTGAATTTCAAAGATTTCATTTTCAATATCAAATTCTTTTATAAATGTGTTAAATTCCAAAGATAAAACATAAAAAACACCATGAATAAAGTTTGACGCAAGTTTTATAGTACTTGCTTTTATGCTATCGTTGACAAAATAAACATTACCAAGATAACTTATGAAATCTAAATGATTTTCATAAAAGAAATTTCTCGTTTCACCAAATATAATTCTTGCTTTTCCTTCTTCTATATCTTTTGGACCCGCAAAAACAGGACTTGAAACATAATTTTTGTAATTTTCTTTAATTTCAATAACAGCTCTTGGATATAAAGTTGAAAAATCTATTATAATTTCGTCTTTTGGTATAAATTTTAAGATACTTTTTACTGCTTCATAATCCGAAAGCATGATTAAAAAAATTTTTGTTTCTTTTACGAAATTTTCAATGTCATAAAAAACATTTGCTTTTTCTTCAAATTCTTTTAATTTTTCCTTTGTTCTATTGAATAAATTTAATTTTAGATTATGATTTAATAAGTTTTTAGCAATTCCTTTACCCATTCTTCCAAGTCCAATTAAACCAATCATTTTAATCTTCAAAGAAAAATTTTAGTTCTCTTTGAGCATTTTCTATTGAATCAGAAGCATGAACAACATTCTTTGTAATGCTTTCACCAAATAAGTTTCTTATTGTTCCTTTTTCTGCTTTTTTAGGATCAGTAGAACCTATAAAACTTCTTATTTTTTCAACAACATTTTCTCCTTCGATCCTAATACCTACAACATAACCACTTGTTATAAAATCAATAAGTTCATCAAAAAATGGTTTTTCTTTATGAACTTCATAAAATTTTTCCGCTTCATCTCTTGAAAATCTTTTCATTCTAATACCTGTTATTTCAAAACCTGCTTCTTCAATCATAGAAATGATCTTTCCTATAATTTTTTTACTTGTTGCATCAGGTTTTATCATTAATAGTGTTTTCATAATGCGGAGGGAGGGACTTGAACCCTCACACCCTTGGAAGGGCAGTGGCCCCTCAAACCACCGCGTCTGCCAATTCCGCCACCTCCGCAAGATTAAAATTTTAAAGCATTAAACAAAACCATTTATTAAACCAATATAACCATTTCTTGAAAATATAATATGTTCTAAAAGTTCAATTTCTAAATGTTTTAATAGTTGTTTTAATTTTTTTGTGAATTCTAAATCTTCAATGCTTGGTTTTAAATTATTAGAAGGATGATTATGAGCTAAAATTAAGAATGAAGCATTATTTAAGATACAAACTTCAACAATATCTCTAAAATGAACATTTACAATGTTTTTTCTTCCTTTTGCTAACATTTCACTTCTTATAAGTCTTTTGTGTCCATCAAGTAAAATTGCTATTAGAACTTCGCTATTTTCATATGTATAAGGAATTAAAATTTTGTAAATATCATCTAAATTTCTAATAACTTCATTATTGAAACTTGAAAACATTCTTCTGCCAAGTTCAATTGCACAAATAATTCTTGAAGCTTTTGCTAATCCAAGACCTTCAACTTGTAATAATGTATCTATACTAACATCTTTTAAATTTTTTAATCCGAATAAATCAATAATTTTTTTTGAAAGCTTAAAGACATTCTCTTTTTTATGACCAGTTCCAATTATAACTGCTAAAAGTTCCTCATCTTTTAAGTTTTTTACACCAAATTTTTTTAATTTTTCTCTTGGTAAAATTTTATTCATCTATTGAATTGTCAATTAACGCTTGCTTTCTTGAAAGTCTTGGCCTTCCAACTTCATCAATATCAATAACTTTAACCATTATTTCATCACCAACTTTGAATAAACTTTTTAGATCTTTAATAGGCTTATCTTCAACTTCTGAAATATGAACAAGTCCAATTTTTCCAGGTAAAATTTCAACGAATAATCCATAATTTTCGATTCTCGTTATTTTTCCTAAATAAACTTTACCAACTTCAATTTCTCCTAAAATTTCATCTATCATTTCCTTAGCTTTTTTAACATTTTCGTAATCAGGTCCAGAAATTAGTGTCTTTCCAGTATCAAAGTCAATTTCAATTTTCGTATTTGTAGAGTTTATTATTTTTCTTATAACTTTACCACCAGGTCCAATAACATCTCCAATTTTTTCAACTGGTATGTTAGTGACAATAATTTTTGGAGCAAATTTTGATACTTCTTTTCTTGGTTCCCTTATAGTTTTTGACATAATATCAAGAATATAATTTCTTGCTTCTTTTGCTCTTTCAAAAGCGGACTTTATAATTCTCAAATCAAGACCTCTTATTTTAATATCTAATTGAATAGCGGTTATTCCTTTCCTTGTTCCTGCTATTTTGAAATCCATATCTCCAAAATGGTCTTCCATTCCTATAATATCTGTAAGTAAAACATAATTTTCATAGCTTTCAAGAATTAAACCAATGGAAATTCCAGCAACCATGGAACTTATAGGAACACCAGCATCCATTAAAGCAAGTGTTCCTCCACATACTGTTGCCATAGATGTTGAGCCATTAGATTGAGTAATTTCAGAAACAAGTCTTATTGTATATGGGAATACATCTTCTTCAGGAATGACATAACTTAAAGCTTTTTCAGCTAATGCTCCATGTCCTATTTCTCTCCTACTTGGTCCCCTTAAAGCCCTTACTTCATTTGTGGAGAATGGATGAAAGTTATAATGGACCATAAATCTCTTAAATTCTTCTTCTTCAAGCTCAGATAAAATTTGAGCATCTCTCTTTGTCCCAAGTGTTGTTATAACAAGTGCTTGCGTTTCACCTCTCGTGAATAAAGCTGAACCGTGAGTTCTAGGTAAAATTCCAACTTCACAAGATATTAGCCTAATTTCATTCAATTTCCTTCCATCAACTCTTATATTACTTCTCAAGACTTCCTCGCGCATAATTTTTGAAGATAATCTATTTAATGCCTCATTTATTTCAATTTCACTATTTGGAAACTTTTCCAATAACTTTTGAGTTATTTCTTTATATAAATTTTCAAGAGCCAAATTTCTTTCTCCTTTTGAAGGAACATAAATAGCATTTTTAAGTTCTTCTTTGAAATTTAAAACTTCATTATATATTTCATCACTTGCTTTTATAATTGTAGGCTCTGCTTTTGGTTTTGAAAATTTTTCTAATAGTTCTTCTTGATATTTAATTGTTTTCTCAATATAAGGAATGCCAAATTCAATAGCAGATAATAATGTAGTTTCGTCTATTTCTTTTCCACCAAATTCAATCATATGGATGTATCCACCTTTTGTTCCAACTAATAATAAATCAAATTCACTTTTTTGTGATATTGTAGGATTAACAATAAATTGGTTTTCAATCATTCCAATTCTTACAGCTCCAACAGGTCCATTAAATGGAATTTCAGATGAACATAGAGCGAAACTTGCCCCAATAATAGCAGGAACATAAGGTGGATTTTCATTATCATAAGATAATAGTAAGGCTACAATTTCAACATCATCTATCATACCTTTTGGAAAGTGAGGTCTTATAGATCTATCTATTGCCCTACCGATTATGATCTCTCTATCAGTTGCTCTTCCCTCTCTCTTTATAAATCCTGCAGGAATTTTACCAGCAGCATAAGCACCTTCCCTATATTCTACTAGAAGTGGAAGGAAATCCTTTTTCTCCTCTGATTTCTTCCAAATAGCACTTACCAAAACAACAGTATCACCATAACTTGATATAACTGTTGAACTTGCTAAATTTCCAATTTTTCCAAATTCAATTTTTAAATTTCTGCCACCTATTTCTATCATATACCCCTTATTCCAAGTTTATCAATAATTTCATAATACTTTTGAGGCTTTTCTCTTTTAAGGTATTTAAGAAGCTTTTTTCTCTTACTTACAAGCTTTTGAAGTCCATATCTTGAATGAATATCTTTTCTATGAATTTTTAAATGTTCAGTTAAGTAGTTTATCCTTTCGGTAAGTAAAGCAATTTGAACTTCAACAGAACCCGTATCATTTTCAGATATTTTAAACTTTTCAATAATTTCTCTTTTTTTATCTTTCGTCAAAGTCATATTGAAAATTTTAAAGGATAAGAAATTATTCATAAGGCTACGCTTTATTCTTTAAAATTTTCAAATTTGACATTATTATTAATTGCTATTGATATTATTAAACCGTACGATAATATTTATAAAATTGACCTTTCAGGTGATAATCAAATTGTTTTCACAAATGAAAGTGTTAAACCACTAAGGGTTCAAATTCTTGAAAATAATGAACCTTTAAGAAATTACGAAATTAATATTTTCCTTATAACACCGAATAATGTTGAAAGATATAAAGTTAGAACGGATAGTCTAGGTTATGCTATTTTCATTCCACCAAAACCAAAATTTGAAGGTCTATATAGGATTATATTTTATAAGGATGAAAGTTTTTCGCATTTTACTTATAATGCAATAGATAGATTTTATATTTTATTTTCAATACTTGAAATGATTGGTGGATTTGTTATCTTCTTATATGGAATGGAAAAATTAAATAGAGGAATAAATGCCCTTGCAGGTGCTACAATTAAGGGTTTTCTAAAAAAATTTTCAGAGAATAGAATTTTTTCATTTTTAATAGGTATTGTTTCAACAATTGCTATACAATCATCAACCGCTATTAATGTTATGCTTGTATCATTTGTGGATTCGGGTTTATTATCCTTGAAAAGTGCTTTAAGTATTGCCTTAGGAGCAGGGATAGGTTCAACATTTACAACACAATTAATATCATTTGGAATATTTGAAATTTCACCATTTATTATAGCAGTTGGTTATATATTAAAAAGGATGGAAGGAAGAATTAGAGCTTATGGTAATGCTATTTTTGGAATAGGTTTATTATTTTTTTCAATAAAAATAATGTCAAGTAGTGCTTATTCACTAAATGTATTTCCACAATTCAGGAGTTTTTTTGAAAGTGTAAATAGTAATCCTTTGTTTGGTATTTTAATATCAATAATTTTTACTTCGTTAGTTCATTCAAGTGCTGCTGTTGTAGGACTTGCAATATCACTTGGATTTCAAAATATTATTGACTTAAGAGGAGGAATTTACATTATCCTTGGAGCAAATATAGGAACAAGTATAACAGCAATTTTAGCATCCTTAAAAACCGGAGTAAGTGGTAAGCAAATTGCATTTGCAAATTTCATATACAAATTCCTAACATTTTTAATTATTTTTATTTTTATAAATGATTTTATAGAAGTTGTTGAGAAAACTGATAATTCGCTTACAAGACAGATAGCTAATGCACATACTTTATTTAACATAATTGGAGCAATTATTTTTTTACCATTTGTAAATTTTGCACAGTTCATTTTCAAGAATTTATTTAAAGAAAAAATTGAAACAAGAATTTTACCAGACCCTTCAATTTTTGAGAATAGTTCAATTGCTATTGTTGTTGCTCACAGGAAAGTTATAGAAATGTCAAATATTATTGAAAGTATGCTTGATAAAATTCCTGAAATTTTGATTACAAAAAGTACTTCTTTAATAAATAAAGTTGAATTAATGGATGAGAAAGTTGATAAAATTAGAGATGAAATTGTCCTATATTTAATAAAACTTCAAAAAATTGAAATGACAGAAGAAGAAAGCAAAAAAGTCAAAATAATTTCAAGTATCATTGATGAATTTGAAGCAATAGGAGATGTTATTTCAAAAAATATTACAAGAAATGTATATAAGCTTTATAATGAAGGAATTAATTTTTCAAAGGAAGGACTTGAAGATTTACTTGAATTTCATAAGGAAATAATGATTAGTTTTCAAATTATGAATATAGCTCTTTTAGATTTTGATAAAGCGAAAGCAAAAGAAGGTTTTGAGAGAAGATTTTATGTGAATAATTTACTTGATAAATTCCATCAAAAGCATTTTGAAAGATTAAAAGCATTAATTCAAGAAACATTTTTAACAAGTTCTATACATGTTGAATTATTAAATAATTTTGAAAGAATAAACTACCATATTAGTGAAATTTGTAAAGAAATTATGAGTGAATAAAATAACCCTATTTTCTCATTTCATCAATAATATCTTTTAATGTTATTTTTGAAAGAAAGTTTTCAATTTGTTCATTCATCTTTTTCCAGAACCCTTTCATTAAACACATTGAGATAAAACTACAATTATTATCACTTTCAATACATTTAACAATTCCAAATTTCCCTTCAAGTAATTCAATAATTTCAATAATTTTTATATCCTCAGGTTTTTTCTTTAAGTAATAGCCACCCTTGGGACCTCTTTTCCCTTCTACAATTCCTGCATTTTTAAACTCAACCATTATCCTTTCAAGAAACGATTCAGGTATCAATTCAATATAAGATAATTCTTTTGTAGTTAAAGAACCATTCAAATGTAATCTTAAAAGTGCCCTTATTCCATATTCAACTTTATTAGTTAATTTTAACATTTATTCAAAATTTTAAAGCATAGTTAAATTCTCTTTTTGTAAGGCTTTTTAAGTACCTTGGAAAAAGCTTTATGCTGTTCGTTTATAAAAGTGCGGCCCTTCCAATAATTAGTATCACCAATAGAAACTTTATAGCCTGAACCAAAAATATACATAATAAATAGACCAAGCTTGCTAGAAGATGAACCTGGGAACAAAAGCAAATCCAACTTTTATAATGCCAACTAACATTATCATTATAATATAAATTAAAATTAGGGTCACGAATGAGTGTCTTATTGTTAATTTTTATATTGGCAAATGAATAATTTCTTATCCTTTAAAATTTTATATATGGCTGAACTAAAAAATGAAATTATAAATTTGAAAAAAAAATTAAACGCTATTATATTAGCTCACAATTATCAAATTCCTGATGTTCAAGATATTGCTGATTTTGTAGGTGATAGTCTTGAACTTTCAAGGAAGGCAAGTGAAACAGAAGCAGATATAATAGTTTTTTGTGGTGTTATGTTTATGGCTGAAACTGCGAAGATATTAAATCCTAATAAAAAAGTTCTAATACCTGACCCAAATGCTGGTTGTTCATTAGCAAGTTCAATAAACCTAAATCAGTTAAGAGAGTGGAAGGAAAAACATCCTAATGCTGTTGTAGTATGTTATATAAATACAACAGCTGATGTTAAAACTGAATGTGATTATTGTTGTACCTCCTCAAATGCTCTAAAAGTTATACAATCAATACCAGAAGATAAAGAAATTTTATTTTTACCTGATATGTACCTTGGAATGTGGATAAAAAGGCAAACCAATAGAAAGAATATATATATCTGGCCTGGTGAATGTCATGTGCATGCTGGTTTTAAATATGAAAACTTAATTAAAAAAATGGAAGAATATCCTGATGCAGAAGTTATGCTTCATCCTGAGTGCGGATGTACTACACAATGCCTATATCATTCCAATGGTAATCTAAAAGTTCTTTCTACAAGTGGAATGATTAGGAATGCCAAAGAAAGTCAATATAAAAAATTTATTGTCGTTACGGAAACGGGTATTTTATATCCTTTAAAAAAAGCCAATCCCGATAAAGAATTTATTCCTGCTGATGAAAATGCTATATGTAAATATATGAAAATGATTACTCTTGAAAAAGTATATGACTCACTTAAAAATTTAAAATATGAGGTAGTTTTAAGTGAAGAAACAATTGAAAAGGCATATGTTCCAATCAAGAGAATGCTTGAAATTGTATAGATATGGAAGTATCGTTAAAAGATAAAATTAAAACAATTTTTAAATTAGTAAAGAATAAAAATCAAACTGAAAATGTAAATGAAATTATAAAAAGACTTATAGATGCCACACAAAAAAATTTACTAAAAGCACTAAAACCAAAATTAGAAGTTATCTCTTTAAAGGAGAACATGTTATTATCAGATGCTCTTGAAATTATTAAAAAGTACAATTATACTAAATATCCTGTTTTGGGTGAAGATGGTGAATTCATAGGGATATTTTATTTAAGAGATCTTCTGAAAAATTTAGAAAAAATTAACGAACTAACTATCAGAAAACTAACAAAACCTGCCATTTCAATCCCATATAACTATACCATATTACAAGCATTAGAATTTTTAAGAAAAAAAAGAGTTTCCATGGCATTTGTAATAAATGAAAATGGAATAATTATAGGAATAGTAACAATTGAGGACCTTGTTGAAGAAATAGTAGGAGATATTAAAGGAGAATATGAAATTTTAGATATTGTTAAAATTTCAGATGATGAGTATAGAATTTCTGGAGGTTTGTCTTTTGATGAATTTTTGAAATTTATTAAAGAGAATTTTAATGTAGAATTAGAAATTGAAAGTGATGCTAGTACAATTGCGGGTTTTGTTATGAATAGTTTAAATAGAATGCCCGTTGTGGGTGATAAAATAACAATTAGAAATTTCATTATTGAAGTGATAGAAACTGATGGATATAGAATAAAATTTTTAAAGTTTAAGAAAATATGATAAATTTTTTAATTGTTTTTCTTCTTTCAATTGTTTTCACATTATTAATGATTAAAATTTCAAAGAAATATGGAATTTATGATTATCCAAATAGTAGAAAAATTCATAAAGATCCAATTCCAAGAATAGGGGGTGTTGGATTTTTAATTTCAATTTTTATTTCCGCTGCCTTCTTAACTGACATATTTGAAAAATTTACTTTATTTACAATTGCTATGTTAATTATAATTTTTGAGGGTTTATTAGATGATTTAATAAATTTACATTTTTCCCAGAAATTTATTTTTGAGTTCTTTTCTGCTAGCTTTATCTTTTTATCAGGTTTTGGTGTTAAAACAATTGGTTTTGACATTATATTACATCCTGCAATTTCTTTCATTATAACAATAATCGGGTTCGTTGGGGTTATAAATGCCTTTAACATGATTGATGGACTTGATGGACTTCTAACAATTTTAAGTATCATTATATTTTTAACATTTTCATATTTTTTCTATATCTTAAATAATTTTGAACTATTAAAATTTTCATTATGTATCGTTTTTTCACTTCTTGGTTTTTTAGTTTTTAATTTCCCAAATGCTAAAACATTTATGGGAGATGTTGGTGCTTTAAGTCTTGGATTTCTATCTGCCTCATTTTCAGTATTTTTAACACAATCAAAGAGCTCAATGGTTCCACCAATAATTCCGGTTATTATTCTTTCAATACCAATTTTTGATACAATTTGGACAATAATTAGAAGAATTTTAAATAATTATCCTGTTTTTTATTCTGATAAACGACATCTTCATCATATATTATATAGTAAGTTTGGAAAAATTAAAACAATTATTATTCTCAGTGCTTTACAATTGTTTTTTAGCACGATTTCAATTTTATTTTATAAATTAAATGAAATTTACTTATGGATAATAGCGTTATTCTGTTTTATATTTTTGGGGGTTCTTGGATATGAAAAGAGTTATCATATATGGTTTTGGCGAGGCAGGACTACAAGTAGCAGATGATATATTGAGAAAAAATCTATATGAAATTGTTGGATTCTTAGATGATGATAAAAATAAATTCAAGAGTGAATACAAAAATTTGAAAGTTTTAGGAGATATTAAAACATTAGAAAATCTAAAAGAAAAAATTGATATTTTAATTATTGCTATGCCTTCTGCAAGTATTGAGAGAATAAGAGAAATTGAAAAAACAGCTTTCAAAATTGGTATAAAAGATATTAGAATTGTTCCAAAATTTTATGTAAAAGAAGAAAAGGTTTATTTAAGACATGTTGTTGAAGTTGATATTTTTGAAATTTTTAAAAGGAGAGAGATTGAAATTAATTATGAAAGCTTGAAGAATTTTTATAAAGGAAAATGTATATTGATAACAGGATGTGCCGGCTCTATTGGTTCAAACTTATTAAAAGAAATTTTAAATTTTGATATAAAAAAAATTGTTGGTTTTGATATTGATGAAACAAGATTATATGAATTAGAAAACGAAATAAATGATAAGAGATTTGAGATATTCTTAGGTGATATTACAGATGATTATTGTTTAAATGAAGTTTTTAAAGAAAATTTTGATATTGTTTTTCATACAGCAGCTTATAAACATGTTCCAATACTTGAAAAGTTCCCTTATATGGCAAATAAAGTTAATGTTATTGGAACCAAAAAACTTGTTAAATATTCAAAATTAAAGGGAATAGAAAAATTTATATTTATTTCAACGGATAAAGCAGTTCAACCAATTAGTGTTATGGGAAAGACAAAAAAAATAGCAGAAGAATGTGTTATTAAAAATGGTTATACCTCTATAAGATTTGGAAATGTTATAAATTCAAGAGGTAGCTTAATTCCAACAATTTTAAAACAAATTCAAAGAGGTTATGTAAAAATTACGGATGCTAATGCAAAGAGATATTTTATAACACCAAAAGAAGCAATACTCTTAACTCTAAATTCTGCTATTATTTCAAAAGGTGGAGATATTCTTATATTTGATATGGGTGAAGCAATTCCTATTAAAAATTTAATTGAAGAGATTGTAAGGACACTTGGTTATGAACCTTATAAGGATATTAAATTTATTTTTACAGGTTTAAGAGAAGGTGAAAAATTAGAAGAGAAGCTTATAAATGATGATGAAATTATTGAGAAGACAGAAAATCCTTATATTTTTCGTGTTTTAAAAAAGGATTTATATTAAATAGTTTAAAATTTCATACCTTTGGAAGCACTTATCAAAATTTCACTAATCCTTTTAATAATTGTTGGATTATTTATAATTTTAAGGTTATTTTTCTTATTTATTTTTAGAGGTTCTTTTTACGTTGATATTTTGAGAAGAGTTTTTGGATTTGGAAGTATATTAGCGATAACTTCTTTTTTAACATATTTGTTCTTCCACTTTTCTCAATTTAAATATGGTTTAATTCTTGAAAAGCTGAACGCTTCAATTTTTGTTTTTTCATTAGCATTAGTTATATCAAATTTAACTATTGGATTTTTAAAAATTTATGTTAGGTCAAAAAATATCATTTTACCTCCCTCGGAATTTGTTTTTGACATTATAAAATTGATTTTTTATATTTTAGGATTTATAACAATTTTAAATATTTGGAATATACCTATTATACATTTTATTACAACCTTTGGCATTGGAGCATTGGCTATATCTCTTGCATTACAAGGAACACTCTCAAATTTCTTTGCAGGATTAAATATTATTATATCAAAAAATTTGGAGATAGGAGATTGTGTCAAACTTGAAAATGGTGAAGAAGGAATAATAACAGATATAACTTGGTTAAATACAATTATTAAAAAACCCGACGGAACCTATATCATAATTCCAAATTTAAGGCTTTTCAATTCTGTATTAATAAATTATAAGAATTTGAAGGACTTAAAAATTATATCAGTTCCAATAAAAATTAGCTATTTTAATAACATAAAAAAAATTGAAAGAATTACCTTAGAAGTTTTAGGTGAAATTTATATGAACTCAGATAAAATTGATAAAAAATTTAAACCATTTCTTAGATTCATTGAATTTTCTGATAATTATATTCGCTTTAATGTTTATTTTAAGGTTCTAAATTATCAAAACAAGGAAGCATTAATTGATGAATTTTTAAGAAAATTGAAAGAAAGATATGATGAAGAAAATGTAATTTGGTAAATTTAGTTATCTACTATTTGTGTAATACCTACAAGCTTTATATAAAGATTTTCAATATCCGTAGGGAATGGAACTTCAAAAGTCATTTCTTCATTTTTTGAAGGATGAATAAAAGATAATTTATATGCATGAAGGGCTTGTCTATTTATGGTATTTAAAATTTCATTTACAATTTCTTTATATACTGATGGGACTATTTTAAAAATTTTTCTTGTGTCTCTACCACTATAAACTTCATCTCCAATTATAGGATAACCTAAGTATTCCATATGAACTCTTATTTGGTGTGTTCTTCCAGTATCAAGTTTAAGTTCTAATAATGAAGCAATTTCCGAAAATTTTTTTAGAACTCTATAATGTGTAATAGCCATTTTTGAATTTAAGGGTGTTATTGTCATTCTCTTCCTATCAACTGGATGTCTTCCAATAGGTGCTATAATTGTTCCTTTATCTTTTATACTTGTTCCCCAAATGAAAGCTTTGTAATATCTTTTCATAATTCTTTTTTGGATTTGTTCTGCTAAACTTTTAACTGAATTTTGTGTTTTAGCAATAACCATTAATCCACTTGTATCCTTATCAAGTCTATGAACAATTCCTGGTCTTGTTCTATCTGTTTGAAATTCTAATAATTTTTTTAAAACAGCATTTACTATTGTTCCTCTAAAATGTCCTTTTGCAGGATGAACGACAATACCAGGTGGCTTATTTATAACAATTATTTCATCATCTTCATAAACAATAGGTATTTCAATGTCTTCTGGAATTATTTCTCTTTCTTCTTCAACTTCATATTCAACAAAAATGAAATCTCCTGCTTTAACTTTATATGATGGTTTATCAATTACCTTATTATTCACTTTAACTTTACCATCTTTTATAAGCTCATTAACTTTGCTTCTAGAAAGTCCTATTCCACTAATAGTTAAGTAAATATCAAGTCTTTTGCCTTCACTATCTTTTTGAACTTTTCTTTCAAATGTCTTAATCATAGTTTAAAATTTTAAAGGCTTTATCTACCAGACAAAGTAATTGAAAATAGACTAATTAAACTTGCTTCAATTGAGGTATATCTCTTGATTAAATCTTCAATTTCAAGAGAATGTTTAAGAATTTTATAGTAAATTTCATTTGAACTTTGAACATATTTTTTCTTGTAATAAAATCTAAAAACTCTAAGAAAATTCATAAAATCCCTTGAATCCTGAATAGTTTTTAAAATTTCTAAAACTTGTTTAACACTTCTTACTTCATTTAATATATTAAGCCAATCATTTATAGGATATTCATTCAATTGCTTTGCTATACCAATTGAACCTTCTGAAATATCATAAATCAGTTTTATATCGTAATTCCAATTGTATTCATAACTTAAAAATTCTTCAAAACTTAAACATTTAAAAGAAATTTTCAAAGTTCTAGAAAGAATTGTAGGGAAAATTTTTAAGTAATTTGAGGTTATTAAAATGAAAGTTGTTCTAGTTTGGTATTCTTCAAGAATTTTTAAAAGTGAATTTTGAGCTTCAATCGTTAGCATATCTGCATCCATTATTATTACAAATCTTTTTTTAGCATAAATTGGTGGTTTTTGTAATTCAATTTTTAAATTTCTAATTTGTTCTATGGAAATATTTTTTAAATTGTCAAAATTTTCAGGTCTTGGACCATAAGGTTTTAATTCACCAACACTAATAAAAATAATATCAGGATGAATTAATTTATAAATTTTTTCTTCTTGTTTAGGATTACATAAACCACAAAAGTAAAGAGCTACCGTAGATTTACCAATGCCAAACTGACCGTAAAATAACAAAGGTGGAACATTTTTAAATTTTGAAATAGAAACTAAACTTCTTAGAATATCTTTATGACCTATAATGTTCATTTCTCAATTCCAAACCATCCAGGAATACCGATTGTTAGAAAGAAGGCATTTGGTATCCAGGCGGAAATAAACGGATTTAATTTTCCAACAATTCCAAGTGTTCTAAAAGCTTCTGAAAGTCCCCAATATATAAAAACGAAAATAACAGCTATACCAAATCCCCAAGCCCTACCCTTACCTCTTATTGCTACTGCAATTGGAAGTGATAATATAATCGTTATTATATTCATAAACGGGAATGCTATTCTTGTGTGAAATTCTGTAAGTTCTGCATTTATTTCAAATCCTGCTCTTTTGAGTTTTTTAATCCTATCCGTAAGTTCTTTTAAATTCATTTGTTGTAGTTCCTTAATTTCAGTTAGAAATTCAAAGGGACTTTCTTCAATTTCAAGATATTCTTTGTTGTTAATTTTATTTAATTGAATTTCATTATTATTGAAAATTCTTTCTTCAATATCATATAAAATCCATCTATTATTTTCATATTTACCAATATTTGCGTCAATTCTTCTTTTTATCTTACCTTCTTTTTCAAGTTCAATAATAACAATACCATTAGCAGAACTTGTCAGTGCGCTTATGCTATTAAAAAAATAAACTTTATTACCACTAACAAAAGTTAAATTCATAGCAAATGTCCTTTCTTTAGGAATTTTTTTTCCTTCAATCTCAACAGCTTTTATCCATTCTGCTTTTTTCATCCAAGAGCCAACAATATCAAGATATAAAAAAAGCGAAATTATCGTCATCAAAATTGAAAAAACATAAATTGTTAAAAATGTTCTTTTCATGCTTATACCTATGGATTTTATTGCCATAATCTCAAATCTTCTTGATAAATCCCCTATTGAAAAAAATGATGATAACATTAAGGCAACAGGCAACATTAAAACAAATAAATATGGAATTTGATAAAAATAGTATTTAATTATTGAAAATATTTTAAAACCCTTTTGAGGATTTATAAAGCTGTCAATGTTTTCAAAAAAATTTACAATTATATATAACATTACAACACCTGAAATAATAATGAAAAAAGCGCTAACAAATTGCGTTAGTATGTAAATATCAATTTTCTTCATATTTTAGTTTTTCTTCCATTATCATTTTCAAAATGAAATCAACAGCTGAATTTATTTCAATTTCATATTTTTGTCCATTATCTCTTCTTTGAATTTCAATTTTATTTTCTTTAACATTTTTCCCAACAATAATTTTAAATGGAATTCCAATTAAGTCAGCATCATTAAATTTAACACCAGGAGAAACATCATCTCTATCATCAATTAGAATATCAATTTTTTCTTTTAAACGTTCATAGAGTTTATTTGCTGTTCCATCTTTTATAATATCAATTATTATAGCTTCAAATGGAGCTATCGTTATGGGCCAAATAATTCCTCTCTCATCGTTATATAATTCAACAGCTCCTGCCATTATTCTTCCAAGTCCAATTCCATAACTACCCATTACGATTGGTTTTAACGAACCATCCTTATCTTGAAAATATGCCCCCATAATTTGAGAATATCTTGTTCCAAGTTTAAATATATGACCAATTTCAATAGCTTTTTTAACATCTAATTTATTTTCACAATTTGGACATAAATCACCACTTTTTACTTTTCTCAAATCATAGTAATTATTAAATTCTAAATTTCCTTTCCATCCAACATAATGATAATTTATTTCATTTGCTCCGATAATTCCATAATCCATATATTTAATTGATTCATCAGGAATAATTTCAACATTTTTTAACCCATAAGGACCTATAAATCCAGGATAAGAACCAATTTTTTCAAAATCATCATCGGTTGCATACAAAAACGAACTAATAATTTTTCTTAACTTTTCTTCATTTACTTCATAATCCCCCCTTATCAAAACTAAATATGGTTTATCATCTACAAAATAAAGAATACTTTTTATGATATTTTGTTTTTCAACTTTTAAGAAATTAGCTAGTTCATCAACTGATTTTATGTTTGGTGTGAAAACCTTTTCAAATTTGTTATATTTTGAGACTGCATAATTAGGAACTTTTGAAATAGCAACTTCTAGATTTGCACTATAACCACAATTTTCACAAATAACAATTTCATCTTCACCTGCATTAGATATTATAGCAAATTCTTCAGATTGACTTCCTCCCATTAATCCACTTGATGCTTTAAGATGAACAAATTTTAATCCGCACCTTTTAAAAATCCTTGTGTAAGCAATTCTATGTAATTCATAACTTCTATCAAGTCCTTCCCAAGAACTATCAAGGGAATAAGAATCCTTCATTAAAAACTCTCTTACTCTTAAAAGACCACCTCTTGGTCTTGGTTCATCTCTAAATTTTGTTTGAACTTGATACCAAATTTGAGGCAAATCTCTATATGAATGAATATGCTTTCTTGCTATTTCAGTAATAATTTCTTCATGTGTAGGAGATAAAGCATAATCCCTATTTTTCCTATCTTTTACTCTAAACATATCATCACCATATGCATCCCATCTTCCACTTTCCTTCCATAAACTTGAAGGTGTTAAAGCAGGTAAAAATAATTCTTGTGCTCCAATTCTATCCATTTCTTCTGTGATGATTTTATAAATTTTCTTGATAACTCTCCAACCAAGTGGTAAAAATATAAATATCCCTGACGATAATTGTCTAATAAATCCACCTCTAATTAATAGTTTATGACTTATATTTTCTGCATCTTGTGGCTCTTCTCTTAATGTTGGGACAAAAATTTCGCTAAATTTCATAATTGAAAATTTTAAACCCTTTCGTAGGAATTTCCAATTTGTCTAATTAATCCTTTTAATTCTAGCGATGTTAAAGCAGTTATTAGTTCTGAATAATTTGGAAAAACTTCTAAAAGTTCATCAATGCTAACTCTTGAAATAATTTTTTCATAAACCTTTTTTTCAAATTCAGTTAATTCAATATCTTTTATATTTTTATTAGTTCCAAGACCAAAATTCAACAATATATCCTCAGGACTTTCAACAATTTGAGCAATATGTTCTTTAATTAACTTAATTGGACCTTTCGCTTGTGGAACATCTATTCTATTTGGAATTGTAAAAACATCTTTATTTAATTCAAAAGCATACTTTGCTGTTATCAAAGCGCCTGAGTCTTCACTCCCTTCAACTAATAAAACACCAATACTTAAAGCAGAAATTGTTAAGTTCCTTATTGGAAATGTTTCTTTTGATGGTTTAGTTCCTATTGGAAATTGAGAAATTATTAATCCACCTTCATTATAAATTTTTTTAAATAATTTTTCATTGCTTTTTGGATGTAAAATATCTATACCACTTCCAAGAACAACGATTGTATTAGGAAATGCTCCAAGGTGGGCATAAGTATCTATTCCAATAGCACCTCCTGAAACAATAACAAGTTTTTGGGACAAGATATTTGAAAATTTATAAGCAATATTTTTTCCATATTCGCTTGGTTTCCTTGTTCCAACAATTGAAAATTTTAATTTTTTAAGAAGTTCTAAATTACCCCAAGCATATAAAATAGGTGTTGTAAAATCATAATTTTTTAATTCTAATGGAAAATTTTCATCATCAAGGAATAAAATTTTTACATTCAATGCTTGTGCCTTTTTAATTTCTTCTTCGGCTCTTTTAAAATCTAAATTCCTTAATAAGGGAATTAAATTTTTTGGTACAATTTCTAATAGCTCATCCGTTTTAGCTTTTAATATATTTTCAACACTTTTAAATTTTTGAATTAACTTTCTATATCTAACAGGTCCAATTCCATCAGTTAATATAAGTGCAAGTTTTTCAATCAATTTTTAAATTATCCTCCCTAAAAATTTAAGACTTAAACTAACTATTTTATTTTCCTTTGGAATAACATTTAAATTTGTATCTTTGCTATAAGTTGTTGTAATTGATGTAATATAGTCAAAATCCATACCGAATCCAATAAAAAATTGTTTTGATACAGGAAAAAGCATATTTCCTCCAATGCCAAAACCTAAATTACTTCCATTTGAGCTTCCGTTATCTCCATTAAGTGTTAAACTAACAATTTGGGGAGAAAATATAGCTTGAAATACAAAGTTTTGAGAAGAGTAAAGTCCAACCAAAAATTTAATTTGTGTTATATTAAAATTTGTTGTATTTTCAAATGTGAAACCATAATAATCCCATTTTGTATTTAAAGAACCAGAATGAAGTTTAACTTCAAATCCTAAAAGTAATGGACTTTCTTTAAAACCATATGTACCAGAAAATCCAAAACTTACAGGAGTTCCATTTGCTGTTAGTTTTGTTGGAAAAACTGATCCCTTGTAAGAAAAATCAATTTTTGATATATTATAAGATGAAATTCCAAAATCAAATCCCACAAGAAACATAGTGAAAATTTTAAAGCTATCCTTTAAACTTTCAAAGTTATGAAAGACAAAGATTATATTATAAAAGAATTTGAAGATTTATTAAACTTATTAAGGGAAAGACCTGAATATCTTGAAAAATTAAGAGTTTTAATTTTAACAAAAGAATTATTAGAACTACCAATGAAATTTGAAGAATTTAGAAATGAAGTTAATAGAAGATTTGATGAAGTA
>ERZ511473.464-NODE-464-length-65722-cov-5.475314_pt1 | contig 65722 bp, 63 predicted proteins | sample MGYA00374947_ERZ511473 | MGnify/ENA primary metagenome ERZ511473 (study PRJEB26303, sample SAMN06343854) | sediment metagenome | isolation source: hot spring sediment | place: Canada: British Columbia | collected 2012-09-26 ... | reverse complement strand
TAATTTTTCTCTCAGGCTATCAAATTGCGAAGTATCCATAAAGTAATTTTTATTTCTAAGGTATTAACAAATTATTAATTCTTAAAATTCAATCGAAATGGAATATATAGATTGTAAAAGTAAGTTTATTTCTATTTTTTTTAATTATTTAAATATATTATATAATATTTTAAATAACTTTTATTAAATAACTAACTTTAATCATATATTTTCGTACTTTCATCACATGTAAATAGATAAACGAAACTATGGAGCAAACTTTACATATTATTATTATAGATGATGATATTCAGCACAATAGAGAACAATCAGAACTTCTGAAACAAAAAGGTATAAGTTCCTGTATTAAAACACTTTTAAATGGAAGTCATGCTCTACTGTATCTTGAACAAAATCAACATTTCCTCAACCAACGCAATACACTTATATTATTAGATACTCAGATGCCAATAATGAATGGCTTTGAATTTTTAGAAAGATTAAAGAAATGCCCATATTTTTCAGATAAAAAAACGGTCGTAGCTATGATGCTTAATCAAAATTCCAAACAGGAAATAGAAAGAGCAAAAGATTTGGGTATACAGCATTTTATACATAAGCCATGTTGCACAAAGGAAATCAATAAAATAATTCAGGAATCATTCGCCTATCAGAAGGTAGCCTAATGAATTAAAAAAAGAGTTAAACCACTTTTTTCCATTCAATTGACAAATAAAAGGCTTGCTATCCTTGGACTTTGTTTTTGTGTATAACCTCCTATGGATTTATCTTAATCCTAACTACCTCACCACATAAGTTAAGCACTTATCCTCTATACCCAATATTGCACAGTAAATAAAAAAGCAAGCTTGCCAGCTGCGGCCCACTCAGATTTAGTTTTGGAAAAAATGTTATGGCACAAAGGCAGATAACGATTTTTTATAGTTTCATGAGGATATAATAGCCAGACAGCCTACAAACTTGCCAATACATAAAGTGAATAGGGATATTATTTGTTCCCTGGTTTTTAAAAAAAATCTAAAGTCCCAAATTCATTCCTGTTGATCAGTCCTTAAATCTCAGTCTCAATAATTTCCTATAATGCTCAAAAGAGTTTAAATTCGAAGATTTATTTGTAAAAAATCAACCCTAATAATCAAATTCTATGGCAATTAGTGCCCCTCAAAAAACTGTAGCTGTCAAACCTAATGCCGGCAATTCCGGACAAAATTACAGCACAGCCCTTGGTTCCCTAATGATATTGTTTTTCATGATGGGCTTCATTACCTGTTTTAACGATATACTAATTCCTTATTTGAAGGTGATTTTTAAACTGAATTACACAGAGGTTAACCTGATTAATCTTTGTTTTTTTAGTGCTTATTTCTTTATGTCTATTCCGGCCGGTAAACTGGTAGAGAAGTATGGCTATAAAACCATTATGATACTTGGTTTTGGCATTGCGGCTCTGGGTAGTATTTTGTTTTTTCCTGCTGCCGAGTACAAAGTGTATGGTTTATTTCTGGGTGCATTATTTATTTTGGCAACAGGTATTACCTTGTTGCAGGTAGCCGGCAATCCATATGTAGCAGTATTGGGTACTCCGGAAACCTCTTCGGCAAGACTTACCCTTACACAGGCATTGAACTCCTTGGGTACAACGATAGCTCCTATAGTGGGTACATATGTTATTCTGGCTAATTTGCCCAATTTACCTGCCGAATTGCAAGGTAGAAGTTCCTATGCTGATCTGCCCGAAAATCTGAATGCTATGTTGAATGCTATTCTGGAACAGACAAAACTGATCTATTTGCAAGGTACGTATTTGGGTATAGCAGCATTTTTACTTTTGATAGGTGTTGCTTTGTATATGATGAAGTTGCCGGCAATAGGACATGGCGAAGGTGAAATAAGCACGGAAGGAGTAGCCGAAAAAAACAGTATCTGGGCATACAAACACTTGATATTGGGTATGCTGGGTATATTTGTTTATGTAGGTGCTGAGGTAGCTATTGGTAGTCATATTATTAACTATCTTGAGATGAAAGAGGTTGCAGGTATGGCAGCTTCGGAAGCAGGTAATTATGTTTCCTTTTATTGGGGAGGTGCTATGGTAGGTCGTTTTCTGGGTACTGTAATCCTTTCCAAATTCAAACCAGGAAAGGTTTTGGGTGTATTTGGACTAATGGCTATAACACTACTTGTTTTGTCTATAATGAGTCAGGGTGGACTTTCAATGTATACCTTATTGGCTGTAGGTTTTTGTAATTCACTAATGTTTCCAACCATCTTTACACTTTCCATCAAAGGTTTGGGTAAATATACCGATCAGGCTTCAGGATTGCTATGTACGGCCATTGTAGGTGGTGCTGTGGTGCCGTTGCTGTTTGGCTTTATTGCTGACCAAACAGGAGGTAATTTAAAAGTAGCTTTGCTTGTTCCAATTTTATGCTATTTGTATATCACGTTTTTTGGATTCAAAGGACATAAGGCAGCAAATAATTAATTGTAATTTATAGTAGATTAGGAGAGGGCTGTTTTGAAAAAGACAGCCCTTTTTTTTAATACCCCTTCAAATCCAACTCTTCTGTATTTTCGGTATCCACTTGTTTCTTCATCTTTTTCTGAATGATTTTGAAATGATGCTCGTCATCAGGACAAACCAGGGTTAGTGCTTCACCCGGCGATTCGGCACGACCGGTGCGGCCTATTCGGTGCACATAATCGGTAGGAGAGCGAGGTAGTTCATAATTGATTACATAGGGTAGAAACTGTATATCTATACCTCTGGAAGCTAGATCAGTTGCTACCAGAACTCTGAGTTTACCTGATTTGAAAAGTGTCAATGCCAGCGTTCTGGCTCCCTGACTTTTTTTGCCGTGAAGAGCCATAGCATCAATACCGTTTTTGGTCAGTTTATCAGCAACATGGTCGGCTCGGTGTGTGGATGAAGTAAATACCAAAACCTGCTGCATATCATTTTTTTTGATTAGGTAACGCAGCAAAACTCCCTTCTTTTCATTACTTACCAGATAGGCTTTTTGAGTAATTAAATCCAGATTCTGACTTTCTGCTTTGATTTCAATCTTTACAGGGTTGGATAATAATCGTTTTTGAATATTTAAAACTTCTTCGCCCGTAGTGGCCGAAAATAGTAGATTCTGACGTTTTACGGGTAATAGAGCAAGCACCTGATTCATTTCTTCTTTGAATCCCAAATTCAGCATTTTATCGGCCTCGTCCAGAACCAGAATTTCAGTAGAAGTGAGGTATACAGCTTTAGAATCGATCAAATCCAATAACCTTCCCGGGGTTGCTACCAAAACAGATGTTCCATTCATATTCATCATTTGCGGATTGATGGAAACACCACCATATACGGCTAGTATTTTTGGCTTGTCCGGCAGATCAGTTGTAAAAGATTTGAATACATCTGCTACCTGAACGGCAAGTTCGCGCGTAGGAACTAAAACCAATACTTTTACAAATCGGTTTCGGGTAGGTTTGGCAGTCTGCAGAAATTGTAGAATTGGCAATACAAAACTGGCAGTTTTTCCTGATCCGGTTTGTGCAATACCAAATATATCCTTTCCGGCCAAAATAGCTGGTATTGCTTCCTGTTGAATAGGGTATGGTTTAGTATAACCTTGTTTTTGGGCAGCTTGAACAAAATTGGATGATAGGCCTAAAGCAGAAAAGGACATAATTGAAATTGGTTGTTACGATTCAACTTCAAATATACTCATTAACCTGTTGCTTTTGGGTAAAGTGGTACGATTCGTTGGTATTTTGTTCAAACACCTTTTAAATGGGATCTCGGATAAACCAACTAAAAAGGTTGGTTTTCCGAGATGACGAAAGAGTGTATTTTTTGCCTAAAAAGGTTGGTTTATCAGAGATGACGAAAGGAGATTTGTTGAGGGTAAATTGTAAATACCTCCTTTCTGAGTAAGTTTGTCAAATATTAATGAAAACTTATATTATAAATGTAAGCACTAATGAATCCAGAAGGAATCATATGCTTAATCAGATTAAAAATAACTCCTGTATTAAGAATTATTCATTTGTACACGAAGGAGATTTGGATGCGATAACACCTGAAATGTTAAGTTGCAATTTTGGTGGTGAGTTAAATAAGATTAGCTCGGTAGTTTCCTGTGCATACAAACATATACTAGCATATAAAGCGCTAGTGCAGAGTGCCGAAAATATAGCTTTGATACTGGAAGATGATATTTATTTGGACTCAAATTTTTGCAAAATGATCTCCAATATTGTTTCAGAAATAGAGAACAGGCAATTGGTGAATTTTCTTATTTCGTTGGAGGATAGTAATTTGAAGTATATTAAAAATAGCCAGTTACAAGTTGGTACATTCCTATACAAACGATTGAAAGGGCGAATGGCCGGAGCCTATATTATTGACAAGCAATGTGCTCAACATATGCTTCAGGAAATAGATCGAAATAAATGTAATCTGCCGATTGATTGGTTTCATAATTATTGTTCTGAAAATAAGCTAATTGATATATACTGGTCACACCCAGCCATTGCCATCCAGGGAAGTTTGAATGGCAAAATAGGCTCTACTATAGATGATAAGAAACTAGGTAAGCTAAGAATATGGGGGTTTAGATTTACCAGATTTTATAAAAAGTTTTTGCATAAAATCCGGTAAATTATTGTTTAGTAAGTGTTTACATTATTATTTTAATACCTTACTATATTCTTAGCCATATTGGAGAATATAAACAAATGTGCAGGAAACATAGCATACCAATAGAGTCTTCCCCATAGACCAATGGGTCTAAATGTGGCTGTTTGTTGCAAGACTTCTTTGCCATTTTTTGTGGCGATTTTAAATTCCAGCCAGGCTTCGCCCGGTAGTTTCATTTCTGAATATAGCAAAAGTCTTTTGTTGAGTTTGTCTGCTATAATTACCCTCCAGAAATCCAATGCGTCGCCGTTGTATATTTCAGTAGGATGGGTTCGGCCTCTTCTTAATCCGGTACCACCTATTAGTCTGTCTGCCAGTCCACGTATTTTCCATAGAAAATTGGCATAATACCAGCCACGTTTTCCGCCTACAGACCAGATATTGTCCAGTACTTTTTTTGAATCTGTATCAATAGGAATTTCCCGTGTTTCATTTACACAACCAAATTCAGGTGCCTCGGCATAGTCCATAAACATGTCGTTGGCAGCACTGCTTACAAAGGAATCCTTCCAACTGGCTATAATGGCGTTTTCTTCAATTTTTTGAAAGGATTTTTCAACGGCTGCTTTATATCCTTTGGGTTTGATTTGGAGTATTTCACTCAATTGGTTATCACGAGCTACCATTTTAATACGCATACTGTCTACCAGATTATGTGCTAGTTTGTATGGTATGGATGTGATAAAATACAGCCAGTAGGAGGAAATGCGCAAACCCAATATAGGCAGTGAAAAAATACGTCTTTTTAATCCTCTATATTCGGCGTATTGGTATAACATTTCTTTGTAGGAAAGAATATCAGCTCCGCCTACATCAAATTCTTTTCCGAAGGTTTCTTTATTTAGTATACAACTGCTTAGAATCTGTATTACATCGTTTATGCCTATTGGTTGACAAAGTGTATTAAGCCATTTTGGGGCTAGCATAATGGGTAGTTTTTCAACCAAATCCCGTATTATTTCAAAGGAAGCACTACCAGAACCTACCACTATACCAGCTCTGAGTGTGGTTACAGGTACATCCGATTTTCTGAGTTCTTTTTCAACAGCTTTTCGTGATTCAAGATGTTCGGAAAGGTCATCCTCATTGAGCATGCCGGTGAGGTATATAATTTGTTGAGCTTTAGTCAGGTTGATATAGTTGCGGAAATTGTGGGCAGTCTTTTTTTCCATTTCAGCAAATCCTGTCACCGAATAGGCCATGGAGTGTATCAGGTAGTAGGCCACATCGATTTGTTTAGGCGCTTTGTTAAGGTCAAAGTCCTTAAGAAAATCAACTTCCCAGAAATCTATATTGTTGAATTTTTCTAATCCACCCAGGCGTTTTTTGTTGCGAACACAACAAATTACTTCATGTCCCTGGTTTAGTAAAACCGGTAGTAATTGTTTGCCAATATAACCTGTAGCCCCTGTTAGTAATACTCTCATACTCCGCATCCTCCTTCATTTTCCCATACTTACTACAAATGTTTTAGTAAATTAGTTTTCTAAGCTAAAGATTTGCTATATGTATCAATACTTCAATTTTCTGAAGTATTTTTGCCCAATGATACCGGAAATACCTAGCCTGGCTGCTTTACACGCCGATGATTTTGATTACGACCTTCCACAGCACCAAATAGCTGTAGAACCTAAACCTGATAGGGATAGTTCTAAATTGTTGGTTTATAAGGATAATGCTATAATTGAAGATACTTACCATAATATTGTTAACTATCTGGATGCTAATCATTTTCTGGTATTTAATAATTCCAAAGTAGTACAGGCCAGGTTACAATTTGATAGAGGAGTTGGCAAAAAGATTGAAATATTTTGTCTGGAACCTGCCGATAAATCGGTGGATATGACCCTGGCTTTGCAAAAAAAAGGTCAGGTAGAATGGCGTTGTTTTGTGGGAAATTTGAAAAAATGGAAGGAAAAAGTGCTTTCTATGCAAATACCAATTGGCAAAGATTTTTTTGTGCTTTCGGCAGAGTTGTTAGAAAAAGAATATGATTCCTGGGTGGTGCAATTGAGCTGGGATAAGGAAGATCTGGTTTTTGCTGATGTATTGGAAGCAGCCGGCAAAATACCTCTTCCACCGTATATTGAAAGAGAAGCTCGCGACGATGATAAAATAACCTACCAGACCATTTATGCCAAAGATCAAGGCTCGGTGGCAGCACCTACGGCCGGTTTGCATTTTACACAGCATGTTTTTGACAGCTTCAAAAACAAAGGAATTGTATACGAGTACCTGACTCTGCATGTAGGTGCTGGTACTTTTAAACCGGTCAAAAATACCCTGATTAAAGAACATCAAATGCACGATGAGCAGGTTCTGATTGAAAAACGGTTTCTGGAGAAGCTGCTTCAACAAGTTTTACAAGGAAATAAAATAGTGGCTGTGGGTACTACCAGTGCTCGCTTTCTGGAAAGTATATATTGGATGGGTTGCAAAGTTGGAGCAGATGCTAATTCGCATTCACTCGATCTTGGTCAGTGGGAAGCGTATTCAATACCAGAATTAACTGTAGAGAATTCATTACGTAAGCTTATACAATTCTTTACAGATCAGAAGATTGAAAAACTGCAAGCCAGAACCAGTATTATGATTGTACCGGGGTATAACTGGAAAATGGCAGATAAACTGGTTACTAATTTTCACCAGCCTAAAAGTACCCTGGTGATGCTGGTTTCATCCTTTTTGGGGGGCAATTGGAAGGTGGTATATAATTATGCGCTCAACAACGATTTTAGATTTTTGAGTTATGGCGATGGGTGTTTGCTGGAGGTAAATAGGAGTTGACCTTATTTGGGTTGTTGAGTAGTAAAAAAAAGCGATTAGCAATATAATTGCTAACCGCCAATTATTCATCAAACAATATTCTTAGTTCACTGCTGCCAGCGGTTCAATTGCTTTAGTATTATTTTCCATTATTATATCAGCAGTCTGATTTTCTTCTTTGAATTTTAATAAAAAGGCCAGCAATCCAACTACTATTACTGCAACCCCAACATACCATAGTCCTTGTTGGTAAGATATATTTTCAGTTTTAAATACAAATCCGGCCATAACTGCACCTACATTTCCACCGGCACCAACTATTCCGGAAATGGTTCCCATCGCTTTTTTATTGACAAATGGCACAATAGAGTAGGTTACCCCGTTTGACATTTTTACAAAAAAGGCAAATCCAATCATACACAGTATTGCTGGTATTAATGAATTCATGGTGGAGAAAAGCATCATGCCCAGACCTTCAAATGCCAGGAATAATCCAAGTAATATAACACGATATCTGATACCGTGTTTCAGGTTTACTTTGTCTGAAAAATATCCACCTAATGCTCTTGCAAACAGGTTCATGCCTCCAAATACTGCGGCAATTATACCGGCATGTTCTATGGAAAGATTGAAATTGTCAACAAAATACAATGTAGCCAGATTGTCCATAGTTATTTCTATACCAAAACAAGCACCATAACAAAGGAACAGAATCCATACACGATAGTTGGTAAACGCCGACCATACACTGGCAGAATCTCCCTGTTTAGCTTTATATTCAGGATCGTTTTTTCTGAGTTCCAGTACATTTCCTTCCGGTGTATCCTGGGTGTATTTGTAGTATATAATACCCATGATGAAGAGTGCAATACCTGGTATAACCATGGCAATTCTCCATGCATCTGGACTTGTATATCCCAAACCAACAATAGCGGCAAATAATACCGGCATGGCCATTTGGGTAATTCCTCCACCCAGATTACCCCAACCGGCTACGGTTGCATTGGCTGTACCTATTATACTTGGTGCAAACATTACCGAAGTATGGTATTGCGAAATTACAAATGAAGCTCCGATGACTCCAATAGCAAGACGGAAGATTAAAAATGATTCATAACTATCACTCAAACCTACCAACATTACAGGGATTGAACCCAGTATAAGTAAGTAGGTGTATGAAAGGCGAGGACCGATTTTGTCGCATAACCAACCGATAATTAATCGGGCGAAGATAGGCATGGCAACCGAAGCAATCATCAAATTGCCTATTTGACCTTTGGTGAGTTGAAACTCATCTCTGATAATGGGCATAAGTGGTGCGAGTCCAAACCACCCGAAGAAACAAAGGAAAAATGTAAACCACGTAATGTGAAATACCCGCATATGTGGGGCTTTGAAACTAAATAGGTTTATACTTGTCGCTTTACCTCCTGAAGTATCTATTCGTTGTGACATGGTAAATTTTGATAGTGTGTGTGATGAAAAGTTTAGGCTTCAAATATAAGTATAAAATTAATACGTACGTAAAAATACTTATTATTTTACGTAAAAAAATATAATCATATCCATAAAAGCCTCAGTTTTTTTGAGCATAAATTAAATATTGAAAGGTTTTACAACGTAGTATCCAAAAAAACGAATAGCCTCAGCTAAAAGAGGCTATTCGACATACTATAATTAATATTGTTTTAATGTCCCACCATTAAATATTCTTTTAAGGTTTCGGTCTTGGGATCTTCAAATACTACCTCTGGTTTGCCTTTTTCAACTAATTTTCCAAAGTACATAAAGGCTACATAGTCAGCTAAACGTTTGGCCTGTCTGAGTATATGGGTGACCAAAACAATGGCAAAATCCTGACTAAGTTCCTTAAATTGTTCCTCAATCCTTCTGCTTGAAATTGGATCCAGGGCTGATGTTGGTTCATCTGCCAAAATTACACGGGGTTCTATAGCCAAGCCTCGAGCAAGGCATAATCGTTGCTGCTGACCAATAGACAATTTGCCGGCCGGACTTTTCAACCGTTCTTTTACTTCATCCCATAGCGCAACTTTTTTCAGATAGTATTCTATTCGGTCATCTTGTTCCGATCTTGCATTTATTCCCTTTAGTTGCAGGGCATAGCGGATGTTTTCGGCAATAGTACCCGGCAAAGGCTGGGGTCTTTGTGAAAGGAGACCCATTTTCTGGCGCAAATCGTAAACATCTGTTTCCCGGCTTAGAATATTATTTCCTTCAAAGTAAATAGCTCCTTCCGTACGGATATCTGCATATATATCTGAAAGCCGGTTAAAGGTTTTTAGTAAAGTTGTCTTGCCACAACCGGATGGGCCAAGCAGGACTGTTATACCTTTGTCTCTGATATTGAGTTCTATATTGTTTAGTGTTTGCTGCTTACCATGCCAGAGACTCAAATCTTTTACGTATATAAGATTCTGAAGGCCTTTGGCTTCATCTTTACGAACAATCTCTTGATCTATAAAGGCTTTGTTTTTATTTATTTTTGAGTTACTCATTCTACTTTGTTTTTTGATAATTTTTTACTGATTAGGCGTGACAATATGCTTATCACAAGTATAATTATAGTTAGCACAACAGCAGCGGCATAAGCCCTTGCTTTGACCTCTGGTATAGGTGAACTTAGCTGGAAAAAAACTGCCAGAGGTAAAGTTGCCACCGGTTCTTTCAGACTTTCAGGTATATAATCTGTATAACCAGCAGTAAATAGAACGGATGCTGTATCTCCAATACCTTTGCCGAGGGCTAATAGAAAAGCTGTTGCCACGCCCGGAAGCGTTTGCTTCAACAAAAACCGATATCCAATTTCGCCTTTGTAAAACCCCAGAGATATGGCTGACTCAAATAAGCCGGGTGATACTTGCTGTAGGCTTTCGTCCATTGCTCGAATCATAACCGGGCTTATTAGGAAAGAAACAGTAACAATGGCTGCCAGCAATGAAGTTGGCCACCCCATAAACAACATCAGATTGAACCCGAAAGCACCATAAACAATTGGAGGCACTCCCCAAAGTACATCTAGCCACAATCGTACTCTTTTTTGCCAACGAGGATGCGAAAACAAATAGGTGTGAATATATAATGCGGTCGGGACACTAATAATTACCGCAAGCAGTGAAGCGCCTGCAGCAAGATAGGCAGTACCTAAAATAGCATTCAGGATTCCTCCTTCCTTACCAAAATAGTAACCTCCTTTAGGTACCTGACTTACAATAGCCCAGTTTAGAGCCGGTAAACCTTTTACAAAGATTCCGGCCAGAATACTGAATAATACGATCACGATCAGCATGGTAAAAGATCCCATTACGATCTTCGCAATGCTTTCTTCTATATTTTTCTTATTACGCATACTTTGTTATGTTACAATTTTGAAAAGTAATACCTGATCACAGAGTGAGCCAGATAATTGAATAATACCACAATAATCAGGAGCAACAAGGCAGACAACATCAGAGCTGCGTCGTACATAGGAATTGTCATCATTTCTCCATAGTTATTGGCTAATAGCGCCGGGAGTGGATATCCCGGTGAAAACAAGCTCGAGGGAATCTGAACCACATTGCCAACTACCATCAATACGGCAATGGTTTCACCAAATGCCTTACTTACCCCTAAAGTAAAGGTTGCTATAATTCCTGGTCGCAGTTTTCTGACAATTACATCTTTTATAACCTGCAAGTAACTTGCCCCTAATGAAAGTGCTGATTCCTTAAGTTCAGATGAAACAGAGCTAAATAGTTCAATTAACATATTTAGAATAAATGGCAGAACAGAAAAGGAAACCACTACTGCTGCAGCTAGTACAGAGTATCCAGTGATATTTTCAGCATCAAAGGTTTTAGCCAATTCAGCTACAAGAGGCACAACTGTTATCATTCCCCACAAACCAAATATTACTGATGGTATGCCTGCCAGTATATCAATCACAGAGCGTAATGACCAGAATATCCAACGCGGAGCATATTGGGTAATGTAAATTGCCGAGCACAAACAAACCGGAATCATAAAGACCAATCCCATAACAGAGACCAGCAGAGAGCTCCATATAAATGGCCAGAGACCGAACTTGCCCTGTAAAGGCACCCATTCCGTACCAAATAGAATACCCTGTAACATAGATGGCTTTAACAAAGGCCAAGCTTTGTACACAAGAGATAATCCTATGGCTAAAGGCAGGAGCAGTATGACACCAAGCGTCACCTGCATCCAGCTTCTGCGGAGGGTTTCGTATAATTGCTGTTTCGAAATTTTCATAGATTACAACTTGTGTTTTTGCTTATCAATTACCTCTTCGCTTAGAATTATGTATCCGTTTTCTTCCACAAACTGTTGACCTTTGTCCAACACCCAGTTTAGAAATGCAATGACAGCTGGATTGGTGGGTTGCCCTTTTGAAATTAGAAATAGTTCCCTTGCTGGAGGGGAGGGATAGCGCCCGTCAGCAATGGCCTTAGTTATTTCTTTGATGTTTTGATAGAAATTTTCCTCCGGGTCGATGCGTCCATTTTCGTTTATATCAATCGGTACTACATCCAGGCCCGGATATTTATTGCCAGTTTTTAAATCATAAACATAAATTACATTGTTAAAACCAATAGCATTGGGATCGGTTTTAACAGCTTCTGCCAAGCCTGGATCTCCATAAACTGCAATACCCTTCAAAGATTCCTGCCCTGCAGCACCAAGGTATTTTGCCCATGTTTCGGCTGCACCAGCTGCGTCAGATCTGGTAAATACGCTTACTTTTTGGTTTGAATTCTTCCAGGTTTTTTTACCTTCCTCCAAAAAGATTTGCGCAAACTGCTGACGTGTTAATCCTTCATCTTTGAGTTGCTTCAATATTGGATTTTTATCGTTTATGGTAGGTATTACTGCATCTTTAGTAACTGATACCCACCAAATACCCTGGTCTTTTTCTTCCTGTTTGATATCTCGTGAGAACATTCCCAAATCAGCTCCGCCTACCAAAACATCAGCCATGCCTTTTCCAGCTCCGCCACCTGATATATTAAATTTTACATTTGGGTATTCTTTTCTAAATTCTTCTGCCCAAACATTGACTAAAGGGTATAAGGCAAATGCCCCCGAAATAGTGATCATTCCTTGCAAGTCAGTCTTTTCGATAACTTTTTTTCCTTTAGCATCTTGCGTTTCATTGGATATCGTTTCGCATGAGCTTGTGCCTAGTAGTGCTAATGCTGCTACGGCAATTTTTAAATTTTTGTAATTCATGATTATAACAGTTTTTTGTTTATTTATTATTTAATCTATAGACTTTGTATACTATTGATGTAAAAAAAATCCTTGCTATTTTTTCGCATACTTTTTAACCGCATCAAAAGCATTGAAGGATAATTCTATGTAGAAGAAATCGCTACTTCCTATACCCTCAGTTGTTTTGCCTAATGCAGCTTCCTGCCTGTTGATTACAAATTCACCACTGGTAAAATGTGTGTATCCCAGATTTGCCTCAATAAATTTGACAGGAAAGAAACGAACCCTGGAATCGAGTCCATGTCCTACAAACCGTCCACTTTTACCACTGGCATCTCGGTTGTTTTCTCCTGCCAGCAGGTTATTAAAGCGGTCTGTTGAGCTTGCTAACCAATAGTAGCTGTATCCGCCATCAATTTTTACTCCTTTAATTGGTTCAAATTCTAATTTAACTTTTGGAGTAACGATGTTTTCAGGAATTATATAGTCATCTGAGGACCAGGGGCGCGCAAAACCAAAAAATCGCTCGAATCGGTTATTGACTTTATCGGTTGAAATTTTATCACCGCTTACATAGCCATAGAATAAACTAATCCTTGGTTTCCAACTATTTTTAAATGTATATCCTGCTTCTGAAGTAAATGCATAAGCATCCTGTTTGAGTCCGTTATCCTCGCCAAATTGATGGGTATAGGTGATATCATAATTAATATGTTGCTTATTTAGCCAGCCATACACTCTAATTCCCGGACTGTGTATTTGTCTGTTGCGGTTATTGTTTGAGGCATCAGCTCTTTGAGTCAATCCTAAATAGTAAGGCTCTATTGTAATAAAATTCGACCATTTTCTCCAATGGCCAATTGCAGTATAAAAATCACGATTATGGTCTGTTTCATCAAATTCATAAATTAACCTATTGATGGGCCTTACAGCGAGTAGATCAATTTGCCAGTCGTTTTTATCCTGGCCAATTGCCGTTCTAAATCCCAGGAAGTTGTTGGTGGTATTTCTCCATTGGTTTAGGGCTATAAGACGTCTATCGAGAAACTCAAAAGCCTGCCTTCCAAATCGTATCGACACCGGTCTGTAATTACCCAGTTTATCCTTGCCCAATGCATTTTTAAAGTATAATTCACCATAAGCCTGGATTAATTCTGCGCGGTTAAAATCCCGATCATCGGCTTCGAATTTACTGTTTACGCTATGTGCATCTTCAAATTCGACTACAAAACGAAATGGATCTAGGATGTTTTTTACGCCCAGATATGCCCGAGTACGCAATAGCAATGGGTAATCGGTTGTGATTTCAGATCGTCTTATGTCCTGATGCCTAATCTCAAATCGAGATCGGTAATCAAGTCCTACATTGAGCCAATCGTTTTTTTGCAAGGAACGTAGTCCTATTTCAGACAAATTTCGGACATATTTGGGTGGATCCGTCTCTCTTTGAGTTCCGTAAGTTCCTGGTTCAATGTAATAACTGCTTTTGCTTGTCGCGCCTGAGTTTTCCACCGGCTTATTTACAGGTGTTTCCTGGGCATAGCTCAAGGTTGAAAATCCTGCGGATAGGAGTATAGTTTTTATAATTTCCTTTTTCATTGTTGATTTCTTTTTATAATTCTGAAGTTTTTTGTCTATTTTATTGATGATGAATGTATTATTAATCCACGCATTCGTGACATATAGATTACCTGACGATCAAATTTTTCTGTATTTAAATATTTTTTTCTACATGAAATACCAGTTGCATTTTTCATAGGAGTTACTGTTTTGTGTTAATTACTATTTAATCTATAGGTTTAGTAGTCTTTTAGGATAATAAAATTTTCCAAACTTTTGTTTAGAGTTTATTGGTCATTTTCTATCTATTGTAATTGCTGTTTTAAACTCAGGTAAGAATTTATGAAGGCAAAAGTAAATCAAATTTTATTAAATACAAATACCCTATAGACTTTATAGGGTAATAATGTGGAATATTTTTTTGATACTATGTAAGAGATTAAATTTTTGAATTATACTTTATTTATCAAATTCAGTTTAATTGATTGATTAATAAGTTTTTGTATTGATAGTATTGTCGGATATTTTGCTTGAAGGAGCAAAATTCCGGTATGACGGTGAGAATAAATAATCGATTGTCAATATCGTTTTTAGTCATCCCGGAAATCCAGCCTTAAGGATGTGTTATCCTGAATCCCGTTAATTGAGATAAATATTCTGTACGATCATCACCTACTTTTCGTATCACCAGAAAGCCAACCTTTTTCGTTGGTTTATCCGAGATCCAGTGATTTGAAATTGAATAGTAAGTTTTAAAAATCAATTCTGGTGTACTGGATTCCGGATAAGCCTTCTTAGGTCGGCTTTCCGGAATGACGATAATTTTTCCGTCATCCTGGAAATCCAGCCCCAAGGATGGGTATTCCGGGATCCATGACGGTGATGTTAATACGTAGTCAGGTGAAATTACTCACCCTTTTGCCCCACAAAAAAATCTTCTTTGTATTTAAACAACACATTAAACGTAGTCAAACTACCATATATTCTTGTGATGTATTGCTGCATTTCTATTTTTTCTTCTTCGGTCAATACTTTGTGGGCATTGATTTTTTGTTCCATCACGCGTAGTCTGTCCCGTAGCATTACTATTTTATGGAAGAAGGTTTCAATAGGGATTTCCTTAGGTGCCATATCATTGCCATAAGGTTGAAGGATAAGTTTACCCTTGTTCCAGCGATCACCCATCTGAATTACCTCATTTACATCTGCCCATTTGTACAAAATATCAGTAAGCATTTCCTGTACATCAGCGATCTGCATACTGCCTTCTTCATGCACAGCCTCAATAACTTCCAGACCGTCCAGGTTTTTATCGATTTCCTCAATTCCACGGGAGGTAAAACTTATTTTATAATTTCTATATCGTACTGCACATACTACACCTTCGCCATAAGATGGGTGTTTTACTCTGGAACCAATTCCTAAATCTTTCATAAAAACCAAAAATTTCAAGTTAAAAATATGCTAAAACTATCGATGGATAAGGTAATTAGTCAATTTTTTCCAGGGATATTTCTGGACTATTTCTGAGTTTTCTTCCATTGCTTTGGTTGTATGGCTATCAAGGTCAGCAGGGTCATTTAATGCATTTTTATTGTATTTGTTTGCTTTGTAAGAACTTAGGCTATTGTTTTTGAGCGTTATTTTAAACGAATTATAGGTCAGGTAGGCAAAGTAGCTATCTGAAAATTCATATTCTTCGTTGGGATTTCGGATAGGTTTCATAATTAGTTCTGCGGTTTCAAAACCTTCAAATACTTCATGTATTAGAAACCAGGCTTCCAATTCGGGATTGTCTAAATGCATTTTTATATAAAAACCGGCTTTTACTTTTACCTGTCTGGACTCCTTCAGGCTTGGGTCGTAGAGGGTAATAGTAAATCCTTTGGCTTTGCAGTTATTCCAGCTATTGATATTAAACAGTTTTTCTTTGGCCAGCAGAAATGCCAAGGCTGCATCCTGATCGTTGGAAAATTTCTCTTTACTATAAAAAATAGATTCATGTGTGATCTCCAAATGATCGCCTGTTGCATTTTTGCGAGAAAGCATTTCTTTGATTTTGTCAACTAGCTTCATATTCAAACCGGTCTTTTAGTATGAACCTCGCTTATTTCCTTATTGTTTTTGTGCCATAGTTTAGGGTAATCTGATTTAGTTTTTTTTAGACTATGCAAAGGTTTTTAGGCTTGTTATAAAAAACTATTTTTGTCCCTTATGGAAAAAATACCTGTAACCATACTAACCGGATTTTTAGGTGCCGGAAAAACTACCTTGCTCAATAAAATTATTCGCACTTTCCAGCAGAAAAGAATTGCTGTAATAGAAAACGAATTTGGCGATATAGGTATAGATAGCGACTTGGTAATTGGTGCCAAAGACGATGTTTTTGAACTGGCCAATGGCTGTATTTGCTGTACACTCAATTCGGATATGATTGAAGTATTGGAAAAAATACTTTCACACAGTCCTAAAATTGAGCATGTAATTATTGAAACAACAGGTATTGCTGACCCAGGAGCTATTGTGCTGAATTTTTTATCGGATCCGCAAATTGGTCAGTATTTTGAAATTGACGGAATTATAGCAGTGGCTGATAGTCGTTTTTTGGAGCAACAATTAGAAAATGAGCCTGTAGTTTGCCGGCAACTGGCCATGGCCGATGTTGTTATTTTTTCCAAATCGGAATTGGCAGATACCTATATGCTGGATACGCTGAAAAATATAGTCAGGCGCATGAATGCCGGAGCTGAATTTTGGAATTTTGATGAAAATACGCAACCTGAACTAAGTATGTTAAATCAGAGAAGCTTCGCAGCCGGAAATCTGGTTCAGAAACTGCAAGAAATAAAACCTTCAGTTGCAAAACCCAATAAACAAAAATTGTCGGGCCCATTAAAACCACTTGCCAATGTGCACGCTCAGATAACAAGTAAGTCATTTGTATTAAACCAATGTTTTGACCCGATACGCTTTACCATATTTATCCGACTTATACTCAACGAAAAATGGATGGATATTTATAGAATGAAGGGAGTAATTTGTTTTGCCAATGTGGATGACAAAATTGTACTTCAAGGGGTTAATAATGAGTTTCTGACTCAGGTTATTGGCCAATGGCAAGGCAATGAAGCACGACAGTCAAAACTGGTTTTTATAGGGAGAAATTTGTTGAAGGATGTGATAGAAAATGGCTTACAGGCTTGTTGTTCGACTACTGAATTTGTGCCGGAGGAGTTTTATAAACAGATCAGCGATATACTGCTGGATGCTGGTTTGGTTTTGTAGTTATAATCTTAAAATCAAAAGTTATAGTATGGAAATGAATTAATAGTAACGCTAGAAAAATATTTTTAAATAAAGCCATAACAAATCTATTTCTTCCAGAATTATTTGAGTATAAATTGACACATCTTTTTTTTAAAAATAATCAACCAAATATGAAGAAATATTTTTGGGCAGCTATTTTGCTCATTGTTGCATTAGTTTGCCAGGCACAGGAAAAGGACTCATCCAGATTTGAATTACTTAAAATAAAAATACCTAAAACAGAGTTGAAGTTTCAGCTTAGTAATCAGTTTTGGGACATTGCCACTCTAAAAAATCAAGCAGCCGATAAGGATGAATTTAGAAATGATTTTTTCCTAAGAAGAGCACGTTTGGGAGTACAGGGTACCACGTTTGAGAAGATTGATTTTACAGTTGGTGTTGCATATGACGGTGTAGGTAAACCAGATGTATATGAATTATTTGGCAGAGACAACTTGTCTGCTACCAACTCATCTATTTTTGTTTTGTGGGATGCTTTTATGACTTACAAAATGGCCTCTTATTTTAATTTGACCTTTGGTTATTTTAGGCCACAGGTAGGAAGGGAAAATATTACCAGTGCTTTTTATTGTATTGGTTTTGAAAAAACATTACCCAATCAGCAGTTAAGAAATCATATGATAGGCAGACAGAACGGTCGGGAGACTGGTTTGAATATTGGTGGTAATATTGCTGAAAAAAAGTTTCTTAGCCTTAATTATAACCTTGGGTTTTTTAATGCTACTTCAAAAGAAATTGTCGGAGATAATAGTATGTACTCGCCACTGCTTACAGGACGTATGGCATTGAGCATTGGTGATTCGGAACAGGATTCTTATAAAATCAGATATGTACAAACTTATTATGGAACGCGAAAAGGTGTTACATTAGGTTATAATCAATCATACCAAGGTGAAACAGAGTTGTTCGTTAAAAATACTGTACATGGGGTAGATTTGTTGTTAAACTACGGCCCGTTGGATTTAGTTGCAGAATATGACTGGTTAGATCGTGATACGCTCAATGGATCTGAGACAGTTTCAACATCTAAACAGTTATCCAGCATAAAAGGGGCATATTATTTTGTGGTTTGTAAGAACAGATTATTGCAGCCCTGTTACTCATATACAGAAAGCATGAATGGAAAGCTAGTAAAGTTTCAAAGTGCAGGTATGAATTTGATGATTTATGAGGATGATCTGAAATTTGGTCTGCATTATCTCTGGGGCAAAGATGACGGCGATGAGTACCAGTGTCTGGCTGCCGGTTTACAAATGATGTTTTAGATAAATAATTAATATACCTATTGAGTTCTGTCAATAGGTATAATTTCCATTTGAATCGGTTGAAATTTTTAGTTCTTGATTACTCTGAATGAACTTCTCATAACCTGGTTTAATGTTTTTCCAAAAGTTTAAAAGTTCTGTTTCGCCTGTATTTAACTGTATATAATTTCCCATGTTTTTCTCTGTCATTCTAAACGGGAATATATATACCGGTATTTTTAGCTGACCATTATTTCTGGCATTAATTGCCAAAACATACAATTCTTTTATTTTTTCGTCAGTAATAGGCAGACAGCCAATAGATACGCAGGATCCGTGTATAAATATGTCGCCCCCTGGGTTTGTTGGGTGTCCTTTTATTTTATCCGATACATTAGGATAGTTGATACCTAAAGAAAGATAAAAACTGCTGGAAGGATTAAACCGGTCGATATGATAAAAACCTTCAGGGATTTGTCTGTCGTTCTGTTTTCTTTTAGGCCCCAATTTTCCGGATTGGATACATACTTCATAACTAGCGAAGAATTGATATTTGTTATCTGTTTTTTTCTTGAAATAAACTTCAAGGGCGCTTTCCTCTTTGAATGCCACTATGCAAATGTTAAGATCCTTTATATTTATTCCTTTTTGTAAAAGGGCTTGTTTAAGTAGACTTTCTTTTTCGTTGATGGCAGCCCTGACCCGGGGATATTTACATTGTTCTTTTAGAAAATCAACCTGGTAAAAGTTACTTACCCAATATAGGATTATAATTAATATTGATATTTTCATGAATAAATAAATTTCTGATTAGAACTGAAATTAATAACAATACTATTCTAAATATGAATATATAATATGCCTATTTTATGAATCATGTATTGGAATTTATTGCCAATATAGGATTTTTTCAAGATTAAAGAGGGTTGTGACCTTTGTTTTCCTGCTACAAATTCCTATTTTTGCCGCTCTGTTTATACATCCTGAAAGTGTTTTTTTCTTTCTTATAAATAGAATTTGGTTTTTCTGCTAGTATATATCCCTTTAGTGAGCAAGCCATATTATACCATTGTAAATTATTTAATGAACAATTCTGCCTCAACACCCTTCAGGGTATTGAGACTGGATTATATCTAAAATTGTATGAATAAATATCTGAACCTTTTTGATTTTCGTCAGAAAGTAGATTACAAAATTGAAATTTTGTCAGGTCTTACTGTAGCGCTGGCACTGATTCCTGAAGCTGTGGCTTTTGCGTTTATTGCCGGCTTATCGCCGCTTACCGGTTTGTATGCTGCATTTATGATTGGTTTGATAACTTCAGTTTTTGGCGGCCGTCCTGGTATGATATCAGGTGCTACCGGAGCAGTAGCTGTAGTAATAGTTACCCTGGCTAAATCGCATGGGGTAGAATATATATTCGCCACTGTTATACTTGCCGGAATTATACAGGTGTCAGCCGGTTTGCTCAAACTGGGCAAATTTATCAGGTTGGTTCCTCACCCTGTAATGTTTGGTTTTGTAAATGGTCTGGCTATCATAATTTTTATGTCGCAGTTGGATCAGTTCAAAACACCAGATGCTGCAGGTGTATTAAACTGGATGACTGGTGCTCCGCTGTTTATAATGCTTGGTCTGGTTGCATTGACCATAGTTATAATCTGGGGTTTACCAAAAATTACCAAGGCATTTCCTTCGTCGCTGGCTGCTATATTGGTAGTTGCAGCTGTTGTAATCGGTTTTAATATCGATACTCGTACCGTGGGTGATATTGCCAGTATTCAGGGTGGTTTTCCTCCGTTTCATTTGCCGGTAGTTCCATTCAGTTGGGAAACATTGCAAATTATTTTTCCTTATGCAGCTATAGTAGCTGGTGTTGGCTTGATAGAAAGTTTATTGACCCTAAACCTGCTTGATGAAATAACTGAAACCAGAGGCCGGAGTAACAAAGAATGTGTAGCACAGGGTACGGCCAATATTTTAACCGGGATGTTTTCTGGTATGGGCGGATGTGCTATGATAGGGCAAAGTCTGATCAATACCTCATCCGGTGCCAGAGCACGTTTGTCGGGTATTGTGGCGGCTGTTATGTTGCTGGTATTTATAATGTTCGGTTCCAGCCTAATCGAGCAGATTCCTATGGCGGCTCTGACTGGTCTGATGATAATGGTTTCAATAGGCACCTTTGAATGGGCCAGTTTTAAAATGATAGGCAAAATGCCTGCACACGATGTTTTTGTAGGAATATTAGTAGCAGCTATCACGGTATTGTTGCATAATCTTGCACTGGCGGTGTTGGTAGGGGTAATTATTTCGGCACTGGTTTTTGCCTGGGAAAATGCTACCCGTATCAGAGCAAGAAAAACTATTGATAGTAAAGGTGTAAAACAATACGAAATATATGGACCTCTGTTTTTTGGTTCGGTTGCGACATTCAACGAAAAGTTTGATGTACTCAATGATCCGAATCAGATAGTAATTGATTTCAAAGAAAGCCGCGTGGCCGACATGTCGGGGATAGAAGCCTTGAATAAGCTGACGGAACGATACCATAAAGTTGGGAAAAAAGTACATTTGGCACACCTAAGTGAAGACTGTCGTAAACTTCTGAAAAATGCCGAAAAAGTAATTGAAGTTAATATTCAGGAAGATCCGACATATAAGGTTATGTCTTAGTTCTGTAAAAAGCAGTATTTAGTTTTTACAAACCCTTTAACTTTTTGGTAAGTTAGAGGGTTTGTTTTTTATGAAGAATCATAAATTTTCGGTAATACTGGTTACACTTTTTTTACTGGTTTTTACCATACTGAGCAGGTTAGATACGCCTTTATATTTGATGCTATTGCTATTTGCCATTTCGCCGGTTTTGGTTGTATGGATGGTTTATAGTGTACTTCGCTATGGTACTTATATAGGCAGGGAACTAAAACCCGGAGAGGAGTGGGGCTATGAAGATAAAAATCGGGATGATTTAGGAAGGTTTTAACTATAAGGTGAATATTTTATAGTTAAGATACTGAATATTAGTATTTTTTATTGAGTCGAGCCATGTTTTAGGTTTGCTGCATATTAGTCTTGTGCAACTAGCTGAATTGCAGGCATAGTATATTGTATAATTCCAGACAAATTTGATTGTATTACTCTACTGTTTTAAACAAAGGGTGAATACTGATATGTATATTAAAAACATTTTTTACTGAGCAGCTCTGTTCGGCAGTTTCAAGACATTTAGTAGCCTTTAGAATATCATTATTGCTTTTCAATAGTATGGTAGGTCTGAGTAAAATTTCGCTAGAGACATACCGGTCATTTTTTCTTTCCAATTTTATAAAACAATGACTTTGGTAGTTCAATATTTCAATACCAAACGTATGTGCGGTTTCCAAAAATGAAGTCATAAAACTTGAAGCAATTGCAGCAGCCATGAGATGTTCCGGTGTCCATTTGGTTTTATTTTCTGCAGGTGTTTGGGTATTGGTTGTTACTTCCAGATTTTCAAAACCGTGGGAACTTACCTGGCAGGTATTGATTGATTTGGACGATAAATCAAATTCGTAGAAGTACTCGTTCATGAATTGTTTAGGCAATTAAAATTCGAATTTACAGGCTGTAGTTCTGATATATAATGATATAGACCATCCTAAAGCATGATTTTGGTCATTATTATATTTAGCCGATTGCCCTTTTTTTGCAGTAAATCCTTCGATTCTATGAAACAGCCTGTAAAACTTGTTTCTAACGCTGCATCTACTTGTTACCATTGTGGCAATACCTGTGCTGATCAAAGCATAATGCTGGAAACCAAACTATTTTGCTGCCAAGGGTGCAAATCAGTGTATGAAATACTGCAGGAAAATTCCATGTGCGAATACTACGCTTTTGAGGAGAAACCCGGAAATATTGTATCAGACAGCGATAGGGAATTTGCGTATTTGGATGATGAAAAGATAAAACATGTTGTTCTAAATTTCAGCGAAGGAGATGTTTCGGGCGTTACATTTTATATACCTTCAATACATTGCAGTTCCTGTATTTGGCTATTAGAAAATCTATCCAAAATTAATTCGGCAATACTTCGTACGCATATACATTTTCAAAAAAAGGAACTTGATATACAGTTTAATTCAGGCATAACACTTCGGCAATTGGCCCAATTATTAGCTTCATTGGGATATGCACCGGTTATAACCCTGGAAGGTAAAGAAGTAAGCAAATCTACCGTATCGAAAAGTCTGTATTATAAATTGGGTATTGCAGGTTTTTGTGCAGGCAATATTATGATGTTGAGTTTGCCGGAATATTTGTCTGTTTTTGACGAGTTTGCCGGACAGTTGAAAACATTGTTCTCCATATTAAGCATAGTACTGGCATTGCCTGTTTTTTTTTATAGTGCTTCAGATTATTTTTTTTCTTCCTGGCAGGCTGTTAAAAACAAGGTTATAAACATTGATTTGCCAATTGCCTTGGGGTTGATAGCGGCATTTGGACAAAGCATTTATGAAATTATTTCCGGCACAGGTCCGGGCTATCTGGATTCATTTGCAGGCTTGGTTTTTTTTCTTTTGATAGGCAAATGGTATCAACAAAAAACCTATGAAGCACTAAACTTTGAACGCGACTACAAGTCATATTTTCCATTGGCTGCTACAATGGTTGATGGCGAAAGGCAACATTATGTACAACTGGCTGACCTTAAAACCGGAGATACCATATTAGTTAAAAACCAAGAAATTATACCTGCCGACGGTATTATTATGGAAGGTGATGGTAATATTGATTACAGCTTTGTGACCGGAGAGTCAGTGCCGGTTGCAAAGAATGCCGGACAACAGGTGTTTTCCGGAGGCAAACAAATTGGTCCCACACTTAGAATTATGCTTACTAAAGCAGTTTCGCAAAGTTATCTGACTCAATTGTGGAATAAAGATTATTCAACCAATAAAATTTCGGGACTTACAGATTTTACCAATCAGGTAGGCAAGTATTTTACCATAGTAGTATTGCTTATAAGTATTGGCAGCTATATATACTGGGTAGATGAAAGTAGCAGAAAAGCACTTTACTCGGCTGTAACGGTACTTATCATTTTTTGTCCCTGTATTTTCTCACTGGCTATTCCATTTTGTTTTGGGGTGGCTATGAATACGCTGGGCAAAAATGGTTTTTATCTGAAAAATACGGAGTCAATCGAAAAGCTAGCTGCTGTAGATACCATAGTTTTTGATAAAACCGGAACAATAACAACAGCAGGGGATGCACAAATACAATTTGAAGGCAAACTAAGTGACCGGGAGGTAATACTGGTAAAATCATTGGTTGCACATTCTACCCATCCGCTATCCAGAAAAATTGCTGGTTATTTTTCTCATGTTTCAGAAAATTTGAATCCTGATTATTTTTCTGAAATACCTTCTGAAGGCATTTTGGGGAAATTCGGGAATGATGAAATACGAATTGGAAGTGCTGATTTTGTAAAGGTTAATAATAATACATGGGTATTTGATCAGGCTGTAACCAGTGTATATGTTTCTGTAAATGAAGGTTGTAAAGGCTTTTTTAGATTTGAGAATAGATACAGAAAAGGACTGGATAAGGTCTTGTTTTCACTTGCTGAAAAACATGATATGTTTCTATTGTCGGGTGATAATGATGGAGAAAAAAAGACACTTTTAACGTATTTCAAGAGTGAATGTATGCGGTTTTTTCAATCGCCAATAGATAAACTTAACTATGTAAAAATGCTGGGTTTTAATCGCAAGGTACTAATGGTAGGAGATGGATTAAATGACGCAGGAGCATTGAAGGGCAGCTATTGCGGAATAAGCGTAACAGAAAATAGTGGCAACTTTAGTCCTGCCTGCGATGCGATTTTGGAAGCCGAACAGTTCACCAAACTTCCTCTAATTTTAAAATTTGCAAAAGCCTGTCAGCATACATTATATCTGAGTTTGAGTTTAGCATTGTGTTATAATATAGCAGGCTTATATTTTGCTGTTCAGGGTAATTTGCAACCTTTGATTGCTGCTATACTTATGCCTTTGAGTTCGGTTTCGGTGGTGTTGTTTGTGGTTTTGATGACTAAGTTTTGGGCGAGGTGGTATAAGTTGAAATGAGGAAATTAGTTATCACTTAAAAGTTTTTTAGCACAGTCAGAGGCACAAATGAGCCCGGTTGCCATCATTATTACATCTTTCAACACTAATCGTCCTGCCCCTGATAAATAAGGAAACCCAAAGTGTGGCGTGGGGAAATCACCACCGAGATTAGGAACATATACTTCAGGTGTTGTAATTAAAAATGTTAAGGTAATTATTGACATAACAGTAGTGAGTAGTCCGCCTAATAAGCCGATTTTAGCAACCATATACCTAAAAACGTTAACAGTCCAATTAGAACGATTACTGCTCCCAATCCATAAGCAAAAATGTAGGTTCTGTTTTCTTTATGCCAATCTATGTTTTTCTGAATGGTTTTTCCTTCTGGGTTTTTATACTCGTTGTATTCAGGTGCTTCTTTTGCATAGAAGAAAGACATTGTTGGACTGTTTGCAACAAAAGGAACTATTCCATCCGCTTCATATTGGAACGCTTTGAGCCCACTTATCCAAACCATTACTATTAATATGGATATTCTGGCGAAATTAATATACTGTGATTGACATTTTGCTAAAACTATTAGTAGTCTGTTCATTATGGTTTTTGGGTTGCTATTTAAATTTTACTTACAATGATTTCGGGCTTTGCGTTTGAGCGGGATTTTTACCACAAAAGGTACTAAGCTGACAAAGTGGTGCATAATCTGCTATTTTGTAAAACCACTTCAACTTTCTTATTCTGCCACCTTGTTGTTGGTTGCAGTGTTGTGGGACAGACAAACACTATGCCAGGCAGAAATTGTAAGCTTCCTGAAGAGTGTTTCTATTCTGGTGCCAGATATTATTTTGATGATTACTCATCTACATGTATAAAATCAATTATGTCCCAAGCCGCTGCTTGTCCTGATTTTTGTAGGGATTTTAATAGGGCATGAGCCAGAGGCAACACGACAGCATAGTCTGCTTACTTTTATATGCTGGGATCAACTGGATTATTGGTGGATTTGATGACTAAGTTTTGCGATAATTCTGATATATGTGATTATAAGCCACAATCGTAATACGTTTATTTCGAACAAATTAATGTTTTTTTAAGTTGTACTTAAGGGAAACTTATGTTTATTTGCCATGTGGGAAAAAGTTACAAAATTCGAACGATTATATTCTAAAAGGATTACTTTTCCGAATTCTTTGCAAAACAGAAATCTAAAGTTAAGGATAAGATTATCTGGACGTTTGAATTAATTGAAGAACTTCATCGTATACCGGAAACATATCTGAAACATATGGAGAATACGGATGGATTATATGAGATTCGGATTCAACTAGGAAATGATATTTATAGAATATTTTGTTTTTTTGACCAGGGACAATTAGTTGTTTTAGCCAATGGTTTTCAAAAGAAAACACAGAAGACACCAAAACAGGAAATTGACAAAGCATTAAAAATTAAGGAGGAGTATTTCAATGAAAAAAAGTAACATAAAAACTCTGGAACAGTTCAAAGACGAACATTACGGTAAAAAAGGAACAACCAAGCGTGATAAACTCGACGCAGGCTATGAAACCTTTAAAATTGGAGCATTAATTCAAGAAGCACGACTTGAAAAAGGTCTGACACAAGAAGAACTTGCTAAAAAATGTGGCACGACAAAATCTTATATTTCCAGGATTGAGAATAATATTAAGGAAGTAAGAATTTCAACGTTGCAAAAGATTGTAGAATTAGGATTCGGCGGAGAACTTCAATTATCAATAAAGCTGTAATCAAAAATAAACCTCTTGACTGAGATTGGTAAGGCTAAAAAACTACTTAAAAAGTAATGTTAGGGTCTATTTATAATTCCTTTAATAGTATCGAATTTAAAGCCTTCAGTTAATGGTTGGTGATTGGCAATGTGTGTGGCTTTGAAGCCTGCGCTATACGTTTCATTAATCTAGGTTTTACGCTGCTTTCTGTTTGTAAAGATGTTCCTGAAACTCTACAAACAGTCTGCTAATGTTTGCAACGTCTCCCAAAATTTCTTTTGCATCTTCCAATGATTGATACTTGTTGGTCAGCAAGATTGGTAGTTTTTCTTGGTCGAGTTCGTCCACACCTGTTTCAATGTATTTGCTCAAAACGAAAGTGATAAACTCTTTTTGTTGGTCGTTGAGTAAAGCGAAAATTGTCGCTTCGGCTGCTTTGGCTCTGGCTTCCCTTGTCATTGCGATATAGTCGCCATTGAAAACGTATTCTAACACATCATACAAGTCGCTTTTTTCCATATCTACCAACTTTTGCAAAGTCAGTAAATCGTCTTTTGGGAAACCTGCTGCATCTAAATTCTCCAACAAAATTTTCCTTGTCAATGGATTGCTCCAAAGTTTCCGCAATTCTTCTTCGTCTTTGAAAAGTTTGGGTAACTCTCCAAACAGATTATTCAAAAATTCTTCGGATGAAATGGGTTTACCGTCTGCACTCCAAAAAGAAGTTGAAATCATTGATTGTATTTCTCTTTCTTTTCCGTTGCGAAGTTTGATTTTTATTTTAGGCTTCTTTGGAGTTGGCTCACCTGGGTCTGAAATAATTGGTGGGTCTGTCGGCTCAGGTGTTGGATATGGTTTAGGTTCTTTTGGTTCTTCACCAAGTGGTTCTCCGTCCCATTCAGGGTCTGAAAAATGTTTGTAAGCATCTACAAAGTCGTAAATGGTAAAAAACTCTTTGCCGTCAAACAATCGTGTGCCACGCCCAACGATTTGTTTAAACTCAATCATTGAATTGACTGGACGAAGCAAAACAATATTCCGAATGTTCCTTGCATCAACTCCTGTGGAGAGTTTTTGCGAAGTAGTCAGAATGGTTGGCAATGTTTTTTCATTGTCCTGAAATTCTCTCAATAGTCTTTCTCCTTCTTCTCCGTCATTGGCAGTTACTCGAACACAATAAAATGGGTCTTTGCTTTTGGCGTTTTGGTTTACCAAATCTCTTATCAATGCTGCGTGTGCTTGATTGGCACAGAAAATTATTGCCTTTTCGTTTTGGTTTGCTTCTTCTAAAAAGATGTTTACCCTTTTGGCTTCTCGCTCTACAATTTCAATTGTTCGGTTAAAATCTTTTTCTTCATAGAGTTTGCCTTCTTCAATTTCGCCTTCCACAATCGTATCGTCCGAAGTATAGCGATAATCGTCTAAAGTGGTTTTGATGCGTTTTACTTTGAATGGCGTTAAGAAACCGTCATTGATTCCTTCTTTCAGCGAATAGATATAAACTGGTTCACCAAAATATTTATAGGTGTCAATATTGTCTTTTCGCTTTGGAGTTGCGGTTAAACCCAATTGCACTGCTGGACTGAAATATTCTAAAATACCCCGCCAATTGCTTTCGTCATTTGCTCCGCCACGGTGACACTCGTCAATGATGATAAAATCAAAATAGTCGGGAGGGTATTGGCCGAAATTGAATGCGTTGAGTGTTTCATTCGCAATAGCGAGGGGCGTTGCCGCCTCGCTATTGGATTTCGCCCTTTCAGGGCTTTGGGTCATAAAGGTTTGAAAAATGGTAAAGAAAATGCTACCGTTGGTTGGCACTTTTCCACTTTTCTTAATTTCAGTGGGCTTAATTCGCACCAACGCATCTTCGGGAAATGCTGAGAATGAATTGTAGGCTTGGTCAGCTAAAATGTTTCTGTCAGCTAAAAATAGAATCCTGGGTCTGCGGCTGCCGTCGCGTTTTAAGTTCCAACGGGTTTGAAACAGTTTCCAGGCGATTTGAAATGCAATGGCCGTTTTTCCTGTGCCTGTGGCAAGAGTGAGTAATATTCTGTCTTTGCTTTGTGCAATGGCTTCAACGGTTTTCTGAACTGCTATTTCCTGATAATATCTTAATTGCCAACTTCCGCTTTTATCTTCAAACGGAACATTGGCAAATTGCTCACGCCAATTGTTTTGCTCTGCAAATGTTTTATTCCAAAGTTCATCAGGGCTTAAAAAGTCTGTTACCAAACCTTCTTCGCCTGTTTTCATACAGATTTGGTAAATGGCTTTTCCGTTGGTGCTGTAAGTGGTTTCTAATTGAAGTTTTTGAGCATATTTTTTGGCTTGCATTACACCTTCTCCAACTTCCTGTTCATCACTTTTGGCTTCTACAATTGCTAACTTGATGCCTTTGTAAACCAACACATAGTCGGCAATTTCTTTTTTGCCACGCCCACCGCCTGTTTGTATTTTTCCTTGCGTAATGTGGTATTCACGAAGGACTTTAGAGCCTTCCACAATGCCCCAACCACAAGCTTTTAGCTTTGAGTCTATGAGTTCTGCCCTTGTTTCTGCTTCGTTCATTTTTTCTTCTTTTTCATTTCTCGTGGGACACCTGCGACATCGTGGGACGCTGTCCTCCGAGTCGCAGGTGTTCCACGAATGGTTATTTCTTTTTATTTCTCTCGTCTAATCTCGCTTTTGTCATTCTCTCTCTCAAACCTCCTTCTTTTACAAAAGCAATTTCTAATTGCTTTATCTGCTGTTTCAGCAGATAGGTGCAAATCTTTATTAAAGTTATCATGGTATTGGCACAAATTTCAGGGCTTTCGTGCTCAATGGCTTTTACAAAAGTTTCGTAGGTAGGCTTTGGGGCGCTTTTGTTGAGCTCACGCAAGCGGGCAACCAAACGATGTTCTTTCTCCCAAATGGGCAACTTCTGTATTCTCAGAAAATCTTCGTAATCTATTTGCAGTTCTTCTAAACTGGCACGTGCCACATTGGTGAGTTTAATTTCTGTTTCTTTGGATGTTGCCGATGCCATACTGGCTTCTGCTATGTTTTGTTTGCCGCTGCGGGCGGCTTGTACCATTTGCCCTACCGTGCGGTCGTATTTATGAAAAAAGCGATTGGTAAAATACACCGTACCATCATAGATGATTTCTGCTTTCTGATAACTGAACAGATTACGGTAGCCACCATGAGTGGGGATAAAACCTTCGGTATTTTTTTCTTTATCGTTCACCTATTTATCGGGGTTTTCGTTTAAAATACGATAAAAATTATTCACTACATATTTTTGAAATTGCGGTTTTACGTGTTCGGTTTTTTCTTTAGTATTCTTGCCATTAAACCAAATTGAACGCTTACCAGCATTTTTTCCTGTCTTGTTTTGAACAGCTTCTTTTACAAATTCTTTGCTTGATAAAATCCACATTATATCCATTCGTTCAGAGTAGAAAACAAACCAATAGTTCTTTCTGTATTCGTGAGTTATTGTGGCAAACAATGCTCCATCACCAAAAAGAACGTGTTTACTACGTGCTTTTATTTGAACTTCAACAAATGAGCCGTCAGGCTTTTTAATTACTGCATCAATAGCATCATCATCTACCATTGGCAAATAAACGTCTAAGCCTTCTTTGAGCATTAAACCGATAACGTAATACTCAATGCGTTTTCCAAAGGCTGCCGAATGGCGAAATGATTTTGCTTCTTTTGTCATACGGCAACCGCTTTTTCAGTTTTCAACTCCCCCGCAAACGCCTTCTGCAAGATTGATTTTTTCAGTTCTTCCAAATCCGCAATTTTCTTTTGATACACTGTTTCCAACTTTTGCGTTTCGGCTCGCAGGGCATCTAATTGGCGGACGATGGTTTGTTGGTCTTTGAGTGATGGTATTGCGATTCTGAAAGTTTCAATTTGTGCTTTTGTAATTGCTTGTCTTGTTGCACCTTGCTCACCTGTGAATAAGAGTTGGTCTTTATATGGTTTTGAAGTAAGAAGTAAGTTTAAAAACCTTGCATCAAGAATTTCTTTTTTGGGTCGAATAATGGAAACGTGCTGATTTACCCTTGCAGGTAAGTACTCTTTTGGGAAAATGCAGCATCTTGCTACAGAAGCACCTGTAATGTTCAATAAAACATCATCTTCTTGGAGCGTAACACCATCTAATTCCTTCGCTTGTTTTTCATCTATAAATGCAAGATTTCGTTCTCTAAATTCCCAATCGTGAACATTCATACTTCTTACGAGGGAAATGCCTTCTGATTTATAGTTTTCCTGACCACCACGGGGTGTCGCACCACTTCCAATTTTTAAAGTAAGTTCTTTAAGTGTTTTCTCTTCCCAATCCCCATTCTCAAACACCCCCTGCAAATAGCTTTCAAAGAGTTCTTTGGCGTTTTTGAGGTTTTGTTCGTCATTGGCTTTTGCCTTGTCTATGGCGGCAAAGCACTCGTCTAATATAGAAACAATGCATTGTTGTTCGGGGAGAGGTGGTAACGGAATTTCAATTTGTTTTAAGATTGCTACAGATGCTACATTCTGTATTGCCGCACCACCTGAATACTCTTTTAAACTCTCTTGAAAACTTTCACTTTGCATCCATAACTTCAAAAATATTGTTGATATTTTTTTTGATGGAGTAAGCTTTAATAATGCTTGATTTATAATTCCTTTCTTTATGTTTTCAGGAACAATTGCAATTTTGCCCATTGTTCCCGAACAACTCATAATTAAATCACCTGAGTTTAACTCAAAGCGTTTCATTTCATTGAATTTAGTTTCATCAATGAAATATCTTATGTCGTCAAATTGGTCATAAATAGCGTGTTGCTGTTCATAAACTGCGTAACCTTCTGGCTTGAAAATATTTTTCTTCAAACTTCCGCCAAATGGTCCACGCACAAAACTACATATATCGCCTAATTTCTTTTTCTCCCAATTCTTCATATCAATTCCAAAATTGAGTTTAAAATATTTTGTACAGATGCTTTCTCTAATTTAGAAAACGCAAACCATTTCCTACCTAAATCTTTCAACGAAGCACCCAAATGATATACTTCTTTGCCGTCAATAATCAAAAAGCGGTCTTGGCTATGGGTAAATGTTTTTACTTCAAAGGTGCCGTATTGGGCATTGGCTTTTTGCACGTCTAAAGTAAGTTGTTTATTGATTGCTTTAGTGAGCAAATGAATCTTCACGCCTTTGTTCTTCTTAGCTAAATGGGTGAGGGTGTTTTCGTCTATATAATTATCAATGAGTACAATGCTTTTTTTAGCCGTACGGATAATTTTTGAAGCGAGTTCGTAGGCGTCAAATATTTGCCCATCAAAAAACACACCTTGTGTAGGTATGAGGTGGGTGTTTATTTGGAGTTCAATTTGGTTTACTTTTTCTGAAATGCTGTGCACATTGTCTTCAATCCGGTTCATTCGGTTGTTGATGGCGTAGCCTTTAAGCAGGTAGTCTTTGAGTCGTTGGGTTGCCCATTGTCTAAATTGTGTACCTCGCTTAGAATTTACACGATAACCAACTGAAAGTATGGCGTCTAAATTGTAAAACCTTATGTTTCTTGTGACGTTTCTGTTGCCCTCCTTTTGAACTACCGAGAAAAGCTCGGTAGTTGAATTTTCACCTAATTCCTGTTCTGCATAGATGTTTTTTAAATGCAAACCAATGGTATCTGAATCCTTTTCAAACAATACCCCCATTTGCTTTTGGGTAAGCCAAATCGTTTCTTTATCCTCATCTATTCTCACTTCAATGTGCTCGGCAAGTTCGTTGGATTGATATAGTAAAATTTCGTTTTTCATTACTGAATCAGGCTTTTAATTGATATTAAAATTTCCGCACTTTCTTCATCCAATGCTTTCATTTCTTCCAAAATGGCTTGTGGTTGGCGTAGGGCAGCTTCTTCTTTTTTGTTCGGGTTCTTTACGCTTAAATCAAAAGTATTTTGGTCAATCTCTTTTACATTTACTGTCCAAGAGTTTTCGCTTTCGGCAAAGGTTTTTTGCAGTGCTACAAATTCCGCCAAATCGTTTTCGTTGAGTGGGTTGGTTTTGCCCAAATTGCGGTCGAGGTTCAACTGGTAAAACCAAACCTTTTGTGTGGCTTTGCCTTTTTCAAAAAACAGCACAACGGTTTTTACGCCTGCACCGGTAAATGTTCCGCCCGGCAAATCCAACACAGTATGCAGGTTGCAGTTTTCTAACAAGGTTTTGCGAATGGCAACGGTGGCATTGTCGGTATTGCTCAAAAACGTGTTTTTAATTACTACGCCTGCTTTGCCACCTGCTTTCAGAATTTTAATGAAGTGCTGTAAAAAAAGCGAAGCGGTTTCGCCTGTTTTAATCGGGAAGTTTTGTTGCACTTCGGCACGTTCCTTACCACCAAAAGGCGGATTGGCAAGCACTACATCATAACGGTCTTTTTCCTGTATATCGGCAAGGTTTTCGGCAAGTGTGTTGGTGTGTATGATGTTGGGAGCTTCCACACCGTGCAAAATCATATTCATAATGCCAATGATATACGCCAATGATTTTTTCTCTTTGCCGTAAAAGGTACGTTTTTGAAGTATCTCCCAATCCTTTGTAGAAAGTGATTGAGCCTGTCCCGTGCTTGACACGGGATTTTTCAGATAGTCGAATGCTTCGCACAAGAAGCCCGCAGAACCCACAGCACCGTCATAAATTTTGTCGCCAATTTTTGGGGCAACCACTTTCACAATGGTTGTAATGAGCGGTCGGGGTGTGTAGTATTCGCCACCGTTTCGCCCTGCATTGCCCATGTTTTGAATCTTAGCCTCATAGAGATGGCTCATTTCGTGCTTCTCTGCGTGGGTGCGGAAACGCAACTCATCAATGCGGTTAATCACTTCACGCAAATTGTAGCCGCTTTGTATGCGGTTTTTCAATTCGCTGAAAATCTCTCCAATCTTGTATTCAATGGTGTCGGCACTGTCGGCACTTAGCTTAAACTTTTTGAGATACGGAAAAAGTATTCCGTTTACAAAGTCCAATAGGTCGTCACCTGTCAGGGCATTGTGGTGGTCGAGTTTACCGTCTTTGTCTTTTGGCATTGCCCAAATTGACCATTGGTATTCTTTGTCAATGATAGGCGTGTAAGTCTTGCCTGTTAGTTCGGCTGCTGTGGCTCTATCTTTCTCCAAATCGTCCAAATATTTGAGGAACAAAATCCAGGAGGTTTGCTCTACATAATCCAATTCACTTCCGCAACCAGCGTCTTTGTGAAGTATGTCGTCTATATTTTTAAAAGTCTGTTCGAACATTATTTATTCCTGTATTAAAATCAATATCAATTATTGCAAAAGTATCAAATTTTGGGGGTGCATCGGTAAGAAAACTGCTGAATTCGAAATGCTTCTTTGTCTCTATTTTAAATGCTCTAGTATAGGCTTCTGTGTCAGGGTTTAAGAATGTGTGTTTTAGAGATCATTTCCATACATGCCTTTCCCAATTCATCCATATTGAGCAACACTTTTTCAATTCTCAAATCTATAAAGTTTCAATCGTTTTCTTCCTAAATTTCATCCAAACATATGCCTGTTTTAAAGATTTATCTATACCCCTTATGCTTCTGAATTTTTACTGATCAAAGTAACCTGATTAAGACTGTTTTTTATCTCCTTACAAATTAAGCCTATCTTCAAACTCCTATCTTCAAACTCCTATCTTCAAACTCCTATCTTCATTCTTCCATCTCCCATCTCCAAACTCCAAACTCCTATCTTCATTCTCCAAACTCCCAACTTCCATTCTCCCATCTCAAAAACTGATATATATCATTTTCTCCATTGCTCTGCCTCATTCTTTCACACTGCTGCTGTGGTTTTATTTGTACAAACAAATCATAAAAACAATGAGCGTATTGGTCATTTTGGTATTGGTTAGTCTGGCAGTAGCCGGAGCATTTCTCGCTGCTTTTCTATGGGCAATATCCAATGGTCAGTATGAAGACGAGTACGCACCATCTGTACGCATGCTGTTTGATGACAAAAGTTCGGAACCACATAAAAATCAACAATAGTGAATACACCGTTAGAAAAGTTTAGCTACGACAATTCCATAGTCAGGAATTTCGCCTTTGCAACTATTATCTGGGGACTGGTGGGCATGTTGGTCGGGCTTACTGCCGCACTGCAACTCGCCTGGCCTGCCCTTAATTTTGGATTGGAGTATACCACCTTTGGTCGTATTCGTCCGCTGCATACTAATGCCATCATTTTTGCATTCTTGGGCAACGGTATTTTTACAGGCGTTTACTATTCTTTACAGCGTCTTTGCAAAACAAGGATGTATAGCGATTTGCTAAGTCAGATCAATTTCTGGGGTTGGCAACTGATCATTGTCTCCGCTGCCATTACCTTGCCGCTTGGTTTTACTTCCAGCAAAGAATATGCGGAGTTGGAATGGCCGATTGATATTGCCATTACATTGATTTGGGTCATTTTCGGATGGAATATGTTTGCAACTATTCTCCAACGCAGAGAAAAACATCTGTATGTGGCAATTTGGTTTTACATTGGCACATTTGTGACAGTGGCAGTGCTTCATCTGGTTAATTCATTTGAAATTCCAGTGTCCTTCATGAAAAGTTATTCCTGGTATGCAGGTGTGCAAGATGCTTTGGTGCAGTGGTGGTATGGTCACAATGCGGTGGCATTTTTCCTTACTACCCCATACTTAGGTTTGATGTATTACTTCGTACCCAAAGCAGCCAACAGACCGGTTTATTCCTACAGACTTTCTATCATCCACTTCTGGGCACTGATATTTATTTACATCTGGGCAGGCCCTCACCATTTGTTATATACAGCCTTGCCTGACTGGGCACAGTCACTCGGTGTGGTGTTTTCAATTATGCTTATTGCTCCTTCCTGGGGTGGTATGTTAAATGGACTTCTTACACTGCGTGGTGCCTGGGACAAAGTACGTGAAGATGTGGTATTGAAATTTTTGGTAGTGGCACTCACCTGTTATGGTATGGCTACTTTTGAAGGCCCAATGCTTTCGCTGAAAAATGTAAATGCTATCAGTCACTTTACTGACTGGACAGTCGCTCATGTGCATGTTGGTGGATTGGGCTGGAATGGTTTTCTAACTTTTGGTATGCTTTACTGGCTGTTTCCTGTACTCTTCAGAACCCCATTGTACTCTAAAAAACTGGCCAATTTTCATTTCTGGATTGGTTCGTTGGGGATCGTTTTCTATGCTTTACCCATGTACTGGGCAGGGTTTACACAAAGTTTGATGTGGAAGGAATTTACACAGGAAGGGCTTTTGGCTTATCCTAACTTTCTGGAAACCGTTACTCAGATCAAAACGATGTATATGCTCAGGGCATTAGGCGGAGCATTGTTTATAGTTGGTGCCGCAGTTATGGCCTATAACCTGTTTCAAACAGCCAGACAAGGTTCTTTTGTAGCCAATGAAGAAGCAACAGCTCCTGCTTTAGCACATGAAAAAAAGGAAACCAACGAACACTGGCACCGAGTGATCGAAAGAAGACCGGTGCAACTCATGGTGTTCAGTTTAGTGGTTGTACTTATTGGTGGATTGGTAGAAATGGTACCTACCTTTTTGGTGAAATCGAATATACCAACCATAGAAAGTGTAAAGCCTTATACTTCGCTTGAATTACATGGAAGGGATATTTACATCAAGGAAGGTTGTAACAACTGCCACTCACAAATGATCAGGCCATTCAGATCTGAAACAGAACGATATGGTGAGTATTCCAAAGCCGGTGAGTTTGTTTACGACCACCCACATCTTTGGGGATCCAAAAGAACCGGTCCGGATGTACATAGAATAGGGGGCAAGTACCCGCATTCATGGCATTACAATCATATGCTCGATCCGGAAAGTATGTCTCCAGGTTCTATTATGCCATCGTACCCTTGGTTGTTTGAAAAGAACATCGATACAACAGTTACCGCCGGTATAATTACTGCCATGAGAACTCTGGGTGTGCCATATGAAGCCGGATATGAAAATAAGGCAAATCATGATTTGAATGCGCAGGCTGAAGGTATCACTTCCAATCTGAAAGAAGCAGGTATAGAGGTAGATAAACAAAAAGAGATTGTTGCTTTGATTGCTTATTTACAACGTCTTGGTACCGATATTAAAGTTAAAAACGCATCTGTTAACCCGGAATAATTTAAACCGATATGCTGAAATTTATTAAACATCATATGGCTTCAATCGGAAACATAGAAATCTATCCGATTATCTCCTTCGTCATATTCTTTACCTTCTTTCTGGCTGTATTATGGTTGGTTTTTAGAAGTGACAAGAACCTGATTCAAAAAATGGAAAACCTTCCCCTGGAAGATTCTGCAACAAACCACGGGGTATAAATACTATGGAAAAGATTTTTTTGAAAAATAAAAAATACATGATTTTGACAGGGCTGCTATTAAGTTCTGTTTTCACCAAAGCTGAAACCGGTTTCTGGTCATCGGTAGGACAAAATGAATTACTGCTCATGTTTACCTGTGGTATTCTGATTTTTGTAATACTGGTCATGATCAGTTTGTTACTGAGTATTTCCAGTTTTCTTGATCATGCCAATGTAAAACTTGGACAGATTTCAGCGCTGTCCGGATTTATCCGAAGTCTGACCGATGCTGTTCCCGTTCAGGAAGAAGCCGCCGTATTAACTGATCATGAATATGATGGAATCCGCGAGCTGGATAACAATCTGCCGCCATGGTGGAAATATTTGTTCTACGCTTCAATAGTTTTTGCCGGTGTATACATTTATACCTACCACTTAAGTGACTGGGGTAGTCTTCAACATGAGGAATACGAACAGGAAATGATAGCTGCACAGCAGGAGCTTGCTACCAATGTTAAACTTGCCTCTGTAAGCATTGATGAAAACAATATACATCTGTCAGATGCGAAAGGTATTGAAAATGGTATGACTATGTTCGAAAGTTATTGTGCCGCATGTCATGGAAAAGCTGGTGAAGGTGGGGTTGGTCCCAACCTGACTGACGAGTACTGGTTGCATGGCGGTAGTATGGCAGATGTTTTTAAAACCATCAAATATGGTGTGCCGGAAAAAGGTATGATTTCCTGGAAATCGCAACTTGGCGGTGCCGATATACAGGATATAACCAGTTATATAGCCACACTAAAAGGCACTAATCCTCCGAATGCCAAAGCTCCTCAGGGTGAAAAATCTGCAGCTACCGAAGGTGCAGTAGCAGAAGCTGAAATAGTAGAAGTAGGTAAATAATAGTATTATAAACGGTTACTGAATAGTTCTATGAATAGTATTGATCTGGAAAATTTTCGTGCTGAAGCTGATAAAGCATTCCGTGACCGTATTGCCACTATAGACCAATCAGGGAAACGTGTTTGGTTGTATCCCAGAAACCCCAAAGGCAAACTGACCATATACAGAAACATACTTGCCTGGTTTTTAATGGGTCTGATGGTTGGCGGACCTTTTATGAAAGTGAATGGAGCACCGTTGCTTTTATTCAATATTCTGCAAAGGAAGTTTATCATTTTTGGCAAAATTTTCTGGCCTCAGGATTTTCAGATATTTCTGCTCATTATGATTGCCGGAGTGATTTTCGTTGGACTATTTACGGTAGTTTACGGACGTGTTTTCTGCGGATGGGTTTGCCCGCAAACCATTTTTATGGAAGGGGTATTCCGAAAAATAGAATACTGGATTGAAGGTGACTACAAAGTCAGAATGGCTTTGGATAAAAGTCCCTGGGATGCGACTAAAGTTTTCAAAAAAAGTTTGAAGCACATAATTTACCTGCTAATCTCTTATGGCATTGCCAATGTATTCTTAAGTTATATAATAGGCGTTGACGAGGTGTTTTCGATTTGGTCTAAGCCACTGGAAAAACCTGCAACTTTATTGCCATTTCTGGCCTTTACGCTCATGTTTTATTGGGTATTTGCAAAATTTCGCGAACAGGTATGCAACACGGTTTGTCCTTACGGCCGATTGCAAGGTGTACTTCAGGACAAAAATACCTTAACGGTTATATACGACTATTTGCGTGGCGAAAAAAGAGCAAAATGGCGTTCAAAAGAATCCAGAGTTGAAGCAGGAAAAGGGGCTTGTATAGATTGTGGTCATTGCGTAAATGTATGTCCTATGGGTATTGATATTCGCAACGGCTCCCAATTGGAGTGTATAAACTGCACCGCCTGTATAGATGCCTGCAATTATATCATGCGCAAAACCGGTCAGCCGGAAGGGCTTATCAGAATAGCCTCCGAAAGCGGTATTGCAGAAAACAAACCCTTCCGGTTTACATTCAGAATATTGGGTTATTCTGTCGTTCTGCTGGTGCTGCTTGTTTTCATCTCAACCTTGTTGATTTACCGTTCTGATGTGGAAACTACCATACTGCGTACACCCGGAGTTCAATACCAATTGCTGCCGGATAATAAGGTAAGTAATCTGTACAATATCAAACTGATTAATAAGACTACCAAAGAAATTAACGCCAATATCAAATTGCTGGATAGGTCCGGCGAAATAAAATTAATTGGCAAAAACCTGACTGTACCGTCACAAGGAAAAGCAGAAACTGTAGCCTTTATAGTGTTGGATAAAGCGGATATTCATACACTGAAAACCAAATTGTCAATCGGTGTATATTCCGGCAATGAAAAACTGGAGACTATCAAAACCACATTTATTGGCCCTTTAAATTAATAGGATTAGCCGTTAGTTCTCTGACGGGCTTTGAGGAAATAGCGTTAAGAAATTTCAAGGAATGAAGCGTGAAAAATTTCACTGTTTGAAGTCCGAGGAAGGAGGACAAGTTTGAAATTTTTAGCGAAATGGAGTGGAATTTTAGCAATATTTCCTCACGGCCCTAGATTCTTTTTGCTTACTTTTTCTCATTAATGGAGAAAAAGTAAGGCCCCGCCGGCAAGGCGAAAGTAAGTTTTACTGTAAAATATAGATAATCAGGAATAAAATCATTAATCCTTTAAATTAATTACTATGAGCTGGGGATACAAAGTAACCATCATCACATTGAGTTTTGTAGGTTTTATGAGCTTTCTAGTAGTACAGGCTTTTCGTCAAAATTTTGATTTGGTCGCTGAAGACTATTATGCACGCGAGCTGAAATTTCAGGATCAGATTGAAAAGCAAACCAATCAGAATAGTCTTAAAGATTCTATTTCTTGTACTGTATTGGATAAACATTTGATTTTGGCTTTTCCGGCCGAACTTTCCGGTCAAACCATCCAAGGCGAATTGTATTTCTTTAGACCATCCGACGCAGGCAAAGATGTTAAAATAGCTATTGCAACCAATCCAGGTGGGGTTCAAATTATTGATCGCAATTTGTTAAACCAGGGATATTACAATTTGCAGATCGACTATACGGCCGGTGATAAAAAATACTATTCAGAGAAGAAAATATTTATTCCATAACTATGATGGTATATGCAGCTTTTATGATTGGACTTTTGGGTAGCATGCATTGCTTAGGTATGTGCGGCCCCATTGCTTTTGCCCTGCCGGTTCGAACAGGCAATATGTATATCAAAATCCTGAAGTATTTGCTATACAATTTGGGTAGAATAATGAGCTATGCAGCCTTGGGTCTGCTTATCGGTGTTGTTGGCAAAGGACTGGCTCTTTCTGGTTTGCAACAAACCATTTCTGTTGTGACCGGGGTGTTCATCATAGCTTCTGCCTTTCTGGTTCACAATCCTTTTAAGGTGAAGTTGCTGGATAAAATCACTCAGATAATTAGTTCGGAATTAAGATCAGCTTATGCCATCTGGTTTAGACGTAGCGGTGCATTTTCATTATTCATACTTGGGGTTTTAAACGGATTATTGCCCTGCAGTATGGTTTACCTGGCCATGTTAGGTGCCTTAGGTACCGGCGGTATGTTTTCCTCGGCTCTATTTATGGCTGCATTCGGATTGGGTACCATTCCTATGATGCTTGGCATATCCTTATTCGGTCAGGCTTTGAGTATTTCAAAATTTAGCTGGTTTAAAAATGCAATTCCCATAGCAGCTTGTCTGGTTGGTGTTATGCTAATAGTTAAAGGGTTGAGTATGGAAGTACCACTTGTTGCTTCTGAAAATTCATGCTGCCATGCCCCTCATTAATAAACTTTCTACTACCATGGAAAAAGAAACGTTAATTCAAAAATACAATGTAGCCGGTCCCAGATACACCAGTTATCCTACTGTACCATATTGGGAAGCTGATAGTTTTAGTCCTATCAAATGGCAAAAGGCAATCCGCGAAAAATTCTCTGCTAATAGAGAAGAAATCAGTTTGTATATTCATTTGCCCTACTGTGAAAGTTTATGCACATTTTGTGGCTGCAATACCCGCATTACGGTCAACCATAAAGTAGAAACTCCTTATATTGAAACCGTACTCAGAGAGTGGGATTTATACCTTTCTATGATGGATGTCCGACCGGTCATAAAAGAAATTCATTTAGGTGGAGGTACACCTACTTTCTTTAGTCCTGAAAACTTAAAGAAGCTTATAAATGGAATTACCAGTCGCGCAAAGGTTGCCCATCATGCAGAGTTTGGATTTGAAGGTCATCCCAACAATACCACCAAAGAACATTTACAAACCTTGTATGACCTTGGTTTTAGAAGAGTAAGTTTTGGTATTCAGGATTTTGATTCTAAAGTACAACAGGTTATTAATCGTGTACAACCCTTTGAAAAAGTACAAGAAGTAACCGACAATGCCAGAGCTATTGGTTACACTTCTATTAACTATGATATAGTATATGGGCTGCCACTTCAAACACTTGATAGTATAGTAGATACTGTAAACAAGGTTAGTCTTCTGAAACCTGATCGTATAGCTTTTTATAGTTATGCACACGTACCTTGGCTTAAACCGGGACAGCGAAAGTTTACAGAATTCGATCTACCTGAAGACTCCGTAAAGCGAAACTTATATGAAACCGGTCTGCAAATGCTCGAAAATCTGGGCTATTACGAAATTGGTATGGATCATTTTGCCCTAAAGTCCGATGGCCTTTTTCAAGCTGTAGAAAATAAAACGCTACATAGAAATTTTATGGGTTATACAACTACTACTACTTCGGCTTGCATTGGCCTTGGGGTATCTTCCATAAGTGATATTTGGGGAGCATTTTCTCAAAATGCAAAAACGGTAGAAGAATACAAGGCTATAGTTCAACAAGGACAAATACCTGTATTCAGAGGACATTTTTTAACCAATGAAGACCTGGTTATTCGTCAGCATATTTTAAATATCATGTGCCGGTTTGAAACTTCATGGTTTGATGCCGGTATGCAAACGCCGGCATTATTCAGGGGTATAGACAATCTGTATGAATTGGAAATTGACGGGTTAATAGAAATAGGATTGAATGACCTGACAGTCACGGAGAAGGGGCGTCCGTTTGTGCGAAATATTTGTATGGCGCTTGATGCACGAATGTATGATGCCAGCCATCAGGAAGCTAAATTTTCAAAAGTAATTTAATAACCATCATGATAATTCTTTATTTCTTTATTGCACATTGGTATTTGTCACTATTTGCACAAACATTTTTCCTGCATCGCTATGCAGCTCATCAAATGTTTACTATGAATAAAACCTGGGAGAAAATCTTCTATGTAATGACGTATGTATTCCAGGGTTCGTCATTCTTAAGTCCTCATGCATACGGGGTTATGCACCGCATGCATCACGCTTTTGCCGATACAGAAAAAGACCCGCATTCACCATCATACAGCTCAGGGCTTTTTGATATGATGTGGAAAACCAAAAATATCTACAATGATATCCTGAAAAAGAGGGTAGCAGTCGATTCCAAATTTACCAAAAATGTACCTTACTGGGCACCAATCGAAAAACTGGGTGACCAGTGGCTTTCAAGAATTGTTTGGGGCACTTTATATGTTCTGTTTTATATTCAGTTTGCCACAACTTGGTGGATGTTTATGCTTCTTCCTATTCATTTTCTGATGGGGCCTGTGCATGGTGCCATAATCAATTGGTTTGCACATAAGTATGGATATGTAAATTTTCCTGTTTCGGATAAAGCCAAAAATCTGTTACCTTTTGACTTCCTGATGATGGGAGAGGGGTACCACAATAACCATCACAAATTTGGTGGTAGAGCAAACTTTGGAATACGCTGGCATGAGTTTGATCCTACGTATCCGGTTATTCGTTTTTTTAATCTGTTGGGTATTGTGAAACTCAAACTCAATAACGATCTAAACTATATGTAATGGAAAATCAAGAACTAACAGATATTCAAACAGAAGCGGATGTGAAATTACTGGTTGATTCATTTTATGATAAGGTGAATGATGATCAGTTGTTGGCGCCAATATTCAATGATGTGGCCATGGTTGAATGGCCTCATCATTTGCCCAATATGTATGCCTTCTGGAATTCACTAATTTTGGGAATTCCCGGATACAAAGGTCAGCCATTTCCCAAACATGCGCTTTTGCCAATTACCAGCGAACATTTTGATCGATGGTTGGTACATTTTTATAATACGGTTGATGAACTATTTTCAGGACCGAATGCAACAATTGCCAAAATGAAGGGGGCCAGTATTGCTCAGACTTTTCAATATAAAATGGGGCTTTTGTAATGATAATCCAATTTAATCAGAGTAGGCTAGGAACGAGCCGAACTATCTGCCCCCATCAGAAAAATCATTATTTTGGTGCATTGAAAAATCCCCAAAATGATGATTTTTATTAATCGATAAAGTCCAATTGCTTTATCCTGATTTTAAGGAAATATAAAACCAGCAATTAGTTTCTAAGGCTTTGCAATTTAGCCTTCTGTTCAAGAATTATTTTTCTGCCTGTAATACTTATTAGGCCTTCTTCTTTAAAATCAGATAAGGTTCTTATTACTGTTTCTTTTGAAGCACCAACTATGCTCGATAAGTCTTCACGTGAAATCGAAATGGCAAATTCTTCACCGCTATTTTCCTGATATTTTTTTTGCAACTTAAGCAATGCTTCGGCAACTCTTTTTCTTACTGAGCTATAAGCCAGTTTCAACAAACGTTCTTCATTTTCAATTACATTGTCTGATAATATTTTGATAAACTTGCCGGCAACTTCGGAGCTATGATGTATTAGTTCAAAAAAATGTTCTTTGGGTATGCTGCAAATTTCAGATTCTTCCAAAACTATAGCGTTTTCGGTATATGCTGTGTTTTCAAGCAGGTCTGTATACCCAATAAAATCGCCCGCTTTGTGCAATCCTGTTATAAATTCATTGCCCTGTTTGTCAGTTTTGGATGTTTTTATTTTGCCACGTACTATATAAAACAAAAAGTTTGGATGGTTGCCTTCTGAAAAAACACTATGTTTTGCCGGGAGGGTAGTCATGCGAGATGCATCTTGTATAAGTTTGTCCAATTCTTCTAACCCTTTTGTTGTCGTATAACTTGATTTATCGTCCGATTTTTTTGCTTTAGCGATCTGACTTTTCTTTAGTCGAATCTCTACTGCATCAAGCAAGGCCAAATCATCAAAAGGTTTGGTTAAGTAATCGTCTGCACCCAGATTCATGCCTTTTCTAAAGTCGTCCTTTTCAGCTTTTGCAGTCAGAAATATAAAGGGTATACCATTGGTTTTCGGATCTTTATTTAATATATGCAAAACTCCATATCCATCCAGTTCGGGCATCATTATATCGCAAATAATTAAGTCAGGTAGTTCAACTTTTGCCAAAGCAACACCTTCTTTTCCGTTTGCAGCAGTTAGTACTTTATAATCTGAAAGCTCAAGAATTTCTGCTGTATTTTCCCTTACTTCCAGGTTGTCTTCGATTAGTAATATAGTTGCCATCCTTAGTTCTTTTTAGGTAGTTCTACGGTAAATGTTGTTCCAACTTCCAGCTCACTTTTCAAGTTAATAGTTCCTTGTAGCAATTCTACATACCTTTTTACAATGTTTAATCCTAATCCTGTTCCCTGAATGGTTTCGGCATTTTTTGCTCTGAAAAATCGCGTAAAAATATACTGCTGTTCATCTTGCGGTATACCTATACCTTCATCAGTCACCTGAATAGACAAATGAGTTTGGTTTTCAGAAATATCTATATGTATAGTCCCTTTTTGAGAATATTTTATAGCATTGGATATTAGATTTAGCAGGATGTTTTTTACAATATTTTTATCCAAATATACCTCATGTATGTTAGTATGCCTTTTTTCCAATTTCTGGTCTGGGTTTAGCATTGGTGCTAACTCTTCTATTATTTCCTGACTTAATTCCTCCAGTATAAAAATACTAGGATTGTTGCTCACAATGCCTTCTTCAAGTTTGCTAAGTGATAGAAAATCATTAAGAATTCCGGTCAGATTGGCTACAGCAGTTTTGATGCGGGTAATATGTTTTTCAGCTTTTTCGTTTTGGCCACTCTCGTTGTATTTGCCTATAAGCGATACAGAAGAAAGTATGGTGCTTAGTGGCGTTCTGAATTCATGTGACGCTAAAGTCACAAATCTCGATTTTAACTCATTAAGCTCTTTTTCTTTTTCCAGCGCTTTTCGTACTTCTGCCTCTGCTTGCTTCTGTTTAGCATTGGTTTCTTTTAGTTTTTTTATGGCATCAAATAGTTCAGAAGTTCTTTTCTGTACTCTGTCTTCCAGCTCTGTATTAAGTTTGATATAGGCCTTTTCTGCTTCTTTTACCTCGGTAATGTCGTGAATTATACCGGTATATATAATTTTGTTTTTCAGTTGTACCTCACTTACACTTAGCAAAAAAGGGAAAATGGTTCCGCTTTTTTTGCGACCTAAAACTTCGCGACCTATGCCTATTATTTTTTTTATGCCGGTACGTTGATAATTTTCCATATATCCGTCGTGCTTACTACGATCCGGTTCCGGCATTAGTATATTTATGTTGGATCCTATTACTTCATCAGCAGAGTATTCAAATATTTTACACGCCGCCATATTCATGGTTTCAACAATTCCTCGCTGATCTATAGTTATTATTCCATCGATGGCAGTATCAATAATTGCTCTTAGGCGTGATTCGTTTTCAAAATGAGTATTTTCTGAGGTTGATGTATTCAAGCTTTTATTGGCTAAAGTGAGATGCTGGTTGTTCGTTGAAAAACCAATAAATATAAAGATTCCCCAACGCCATACAAAGTGCAAAAAAATCTATTTTATACTATAGGTATGTTTAAAGGAAATTAACATGAGAAATATATTTTTTATATCCCTTTTCTGAAATAGTTTTGATGTAGACCGCCCGACTCAAATCAGTTTGGCGGAATTGATTACTTTTAGTTTACGCTTAATTATGTACAAAATTTTTCTTTTTATTTCGATCAGTATGATTTTAGGTTGTTTTTCCTGCGAGAAACCAAATAACCTGGAGCAAAAAGCAGAAGCACTCATGAAAATTCATGATGAAGAAATGGCAAAGATGGATATGATTTTTAGTCTGAAAAAACAGCTCAAATTAGCAAAGGATAGTGCCACTTCTGAATCGCTGATTCAGCTATATGATAAGCGAATAAAATCTCTGGAGCAAGCCGATGAAGCTATGATGGAATGGATGAGAAATTACAAAGTGCCTGATATAAAGGAAGAAGAACGTGTAAAGCTTGAATATTATGATCAGGAATATCAGAAAATGATTCAGGTTAAAAATCTAATGAATCAAAGTATCGACTCAGCTAATATTGTTATCAAACAAAATCAAATGCCATGAGAGTAGTTGTAGTTTTGATGTTGATGTTTGTTGTTGCTTGCAAACACAGTCAGGTCGATAAATTGCCTATTTTGGGCAATAAGGATGTGGTTCAAAAAGAGGTAAATGGGGTTATGGTCACTGATACAGTATATCAAACTATACCTGATTTTGAATTTATAAATCAAAATGGCAAGCCGGTCACTCAACAGAGTTTGAATGGTAAAATTTATATAGCCGATTTTTTCTTTACTACCTGCCCAACTATTTGCCCTGCCATGAAACGAAATCTGCTAACCGTATATAATCAGTTCAAAGAGAACGATACAGTTGCCATACTTTCACATACCATAGATCCTGTACATGATTCGGTTGCGGTGTTAAAAGATTATGCCACACGTTTAGGTGTCACTTCTGGGCAATGGTATTTTGTAACGGGCAATAAAGACTCTATTTTTCAAATAGCTCAGTATTATTTGGTTTCAGCTCATGAGGATGAACAGGCAGCAGGAGGATTACTACATAGCGGTCATCTGGTTTTGGTAGACAAGCAAAAACGTATACGTGGTTTGTACGATGGTACAGTAGAGGAAGATGCAAGCAAACTGATAAAGGATATCGATATTCTTTTAAAAGAGCTTTAGTATGAAATACAGTTGTTTTTTACTATTTCTCCTGTTTATTACTTCCTGCGCCGAAGGTCCCAGTGGCGAAAGTTTGTATATCGGTCAATGTGCCGGTTGTCACGGAAAAGAAGGGGAGGGTTTAGGTCAATTAATTCCCCCTTTGGCAGATTCTGACTTTATTAGAAAGAATAATATTAGGTTGTCCTGCATAATTATACATGGACTTGAAGGACCAATAGTGGTTAATGGAGTTACTTACAATAGCAGTATGCCCGGAGTGCCCAAACTCAAAAATGCCGACTTGGTAAATCTTATCAATTATATCCATAAGCGCTGGTACAATGACAAACCTATGACTACCATTCCCATCGTTTCTGACGAATTAGCCGAATGTAAATAAGTATCTTGCTTGGAATTTATTGAGCTAAAATAAAGGGGCTGTAACAATAAATGTGACAGCCCCTTTGTATATAGATTTAATGAGTAGTGATCAAAAGACTCAGTTCTTTGTAACTTTAAAAGTTTTGATTCCTTCTTTCCCTTTAACCTGGATCAAATACATCCCTTTAGATAATTTTTTTCCAACTGCACTGATTTGATCTGTACCAAAACCATTTTCTAATTCAATTCCATTCAGGTCTATAATGGTGTATTCAAAATCACCCTTAGATTGAATGTGTATGTCTTGAGAAAATGGATTAGGATAAATTTTTACTTGATTTTCAACAAATGAATTAATACCGTTTCCCGTAATTAATACCTCATGCATTACAATATTGTCAATATTGATACATGTAGTATTATTGCCTACAAAGAACTTAATCATAGCTGATGCATCAGTTGTACTAGCCGTAAAATAGTGAGAAAACTCTTGAGTAATGGTGGTTAAGTTTACGGACTGTCCTAAATACATTGTATAAGGATCTGCATTTTGCTGTACTGCAGTAGTCATTGTTCTTACTGCGTCTGCTTTAGCCTAATAGGTAATTGAATATTCTTTGCCTTCAGTTATACCAACTGTTTGAGCTACTTGTACATGCCAGTCAGCTGTTCCTCCATTTGTTGGGCATATTCTTAATGAGTTTGGACCTGACATAGCTGCATTGGTAGCTACCGTCATAGTTCCTGTTGTACTATTGTTTAGTTGCAAATTCCATCCAGTTGTACCATCATTAAACTCACCATTGGTAATGTTATTTAATATCGGATTTCCAACGATGATTTTTACCTCATTTGAGATTGTTACATTGCCTGAATTGTCTGTTGCATAAGCTGTAATGGTGTATAGACCTTCAGTTACATTGTTCCATTGAATTGCAAAAGTAGGACCTGTAGTCGACTCGCCAATTCTGGCATCACCATTATAGTATTCTACTTTGGTAACCGTACCATCAACATCTGCTGCATTAGCAGTGATGGTAATATTGGCATTGATTGCAAAAGTTGCATTGTTTGCCGGTGCAGAAATAGAAATTGTTGGCGGATTATTACTTTCACAAGTAGTCGGTGTAATGGTACCAAAAGGGTAGTTTACAGTTGTTCTTCCATTTATAAAGGTTTTAATAGTCCCCATAGCAGGACTTTCAACTGGATTTAAAGCTCCGGATGAAACCAATCCTGTGTTATCCTTCCAGGTTTGCCCGTCTATATATCCCCAAAGTGAAATACCGCCAACAGCAGCATGATTCCAATACACAGGGAATAATGTGTTATATCTGGAATTTTGCTCGGCATCTGTACCTGAAATATCAAGTTCAGTAACATAAATAGGTACTCCACCGGTAGCCATCAGGTTAAGTGAACTTTGCAAAGCATTGGCTGTAAGAGTATTTATATTAAACTCATGTGCTTGTGTACCGAACCCGTCAATCAGGTTTCTGTCTCTTAGCACTTTTACTAAGTTTAACATATCACGTATGGCATTCTGGTCGTTTTCAAGACCATAGTCATTTAGTACAAGTTTGGCATTAGGAAAACGTAATCTTGCCTGTCTGAATAACCAAATTTGCCAGTCATAACCTGTATTATTATCTGGTGCTGCACCTCCGTTGTTACCACCCAATCCATCTCTAAACCAACCTGTTCCTTCTGCGTGAGTCCCTATCTGTTCGTTTAGTACGTCAATTTGGTCTATGTTTGGAAACCTGGCTGCTACCGCATCCATATATTCTAATACTTCAGCTTTGAAATCAGCTGGACTTAAATTTTTAATCCATTGTGGGTACTGACTTCCCCAGGCAAGTGCATGGTATCTGTACATCATGTAGTTGTTACTGGCATGATTATACGATCTGTCTGCACCTGTCCAATTCATTACATCACGATTGGCTTCCACAGTACCCCATTTGCAATCGTTTTCTGAGGTTACTCCATTCCAATAAGTATTATAGTTTGCAGGTATCGATCCTGCTATGATATTGGCCAGGTATTTTCCTTTGCCGGCACTTAAACCTATAGGTTGAACAGGAGCTGTGCCTACAGTAATTTTTACACCCGCCGAAGTAGATACATTGTTGGAGTTATCTGTTGCTTTTGCAGTGATTATAAAAGTGCCGGTTGTAACACAATTCCATATATATGTATAAGTGTTATTTACATGGGTGGTTGCTTCACCAAGTTTTTCGCTTCCATTAAAAAACTCAACTTTAGATACAGTACCGTTTGCCGATGTGCCACCTATATCTGTAGAATAAACTCTTATAGTGACTGCTTTACCATTTTGAAAATAGGAATTATGGTGCGGTGCTGTTATAACACAAGAGGCTGGTGTTCCGTTAAAAGTCTGAGCGTAGGATTCTGCATATGTAATGCAGAAAACCAAGACCATTGTTAAACGTACTAACGTTTTCAAGTAGTGTTTTTTCATAAAGTAAGAAAAGAATGGTTTTATAGTTATTTCAATTATTTGACAATATAAACTCTTATTGCAATTATATAATTTAAAAAAATATTACTATTTACAAAAATGTTAAAATTGATTTACATTAAATGCAAAATTTTGATTATTAGCTTATTGTAATATGTAGTGTTCTGATTTTTTTTAGGTGTATCCATAAAACATTAGATGTAAGCATTATTTAATTCTCTTACTTTATTTAACTTAGCCCGATTCATTTTTTTTAAAAATGAAAGCCTGGTACCTGTATCTTTTTTTAAGCATACTATATGAAACAAAATTGGAAATCGTTGGCATATCTAAATCTTGGTTTAGGAATCTTGCTGATTTCTGTTTATTGCATGTTTTTTTACAAAGCTGATCTTGTGTTTGATGTAGGTACTGGTAATTCAACTGTTCTTTTTTTTACAGATAGTATTGATGGCGGTGCTTCAACGATTCATAAATCAAGTGTTAAAAATGGTAATGTAGAGATGCAGTGCATACTTCGTGATGCATTCGCTTATCCATATACAGGTATGGAGATAGAGGTTCCCAATGGGAAATCACTTGATATTACAGCCTACAATACCTTAGAACTTAAGTTGCGTGCAGAGAACATAACCAATTTGTTTGTTTATTTTCATGTCAAGGAAAAGAATATAAAAGATACGTTGAACCGATTGGTATTGCGCAGGGTATACAACGATTTGCAGGTAACCGGCAAAGATCAAATTGTAGAAATGCCTATTAGCCAATTTACAACGCCTAACTGGTGGTATGAATTGGTGCATCAGCCTAAATCTGATTTTGGAAATCCAGACTTAAAAAATTTAAAAAGTTTAAGCATTACAACCGGCGTAAATACCAAACGAGAAGAGTTAATTACAATTAAAGTCTATAGTATTGTTTTCAAAAAAGACAATACGTTATGGATTAGTGTTTTTGCCTTTATTCAGGCTATGTTTGCCGGGCTTAGTATACTTTACAGCTATTTGAGCAAAAAAAGTAACAAAGTGAGCAACACTATTGAAATTAGTTATAAACCTGTTTTGATTGCAGAAAACCCAACTGAAAAAGAACCCGAATATTTGACTTATATACATTCTAATTACGATAATCCCGATCTTACACTTACCCTTATTGCCCAGTCTACCGGTATAAGTCAACGCATAATATCGGAAGGGATTTCTGAAAAATTTGAATGCAATGTAAAAACCTATATCAACAGGGTAAGAATACATGAAGCTAAAAGACTTTTGCTTAACTCTCCCGATTTAAATATCAACGAAATTGCCTATAAAGTTGGGTTCAACAGTTCTGCCAATTTTAACAGAGTGTTCAAATCCATTACAGCTAAAAACCCATCTGAATTTCTACAAGAGGCCAAAGGGCACTCATAAATAATTGGTTATCTGCCATACTTTTGTATTCTGAATACGTCTTTATAATTATTCAATCCAAAATTTGCACTGTCTTTTTGGGTTTGAGTATTGGCAGAATGAAAATCCAATTATATGAATCTATTCACGGATATTGATAACATTCTAAATTTCCTTTCTGATAAGCAATATCTACTATATAAAAGACTTGAGTATCATAGCACTGATGAATCTTATGTAGTACGATTTTCTTTTGATAATCAAGAAGATATACGATTTGTAAATATAGACAGTAAGGGATTTGTAATAAAGGCAAAGAAGAAAATGCATTTTTATGATTTCTTTTTAGACCTTATTTTGTATTTGGATAAGCAGGTGGTAATAAAATAAGTAGTTGGTTGTAGATCTATAAGGTGTAGTGAAAATATAAAGGTGACTGATTCACCTATAGTCCTCGTTTGTAACGAGGATTATCGAGAAGGGCGATTCTATCGTCAATAATATGCCACAAATATCATTATGGGTTTAATGGGCATGAAACTTCTGTTTGCAGCCCCCCGCCGTCGATTTCTATGGACCAACGATCCAAAGATTGTTGATTTTATTTATTCAAAATCTATTAGGATAAGGGGAATTAAATATATTTAGGCTGTGAATCATGTCATTGAAAATCCGGCAGAAATGTATCAGAAGTTTGAATATTTTAACGAAAATTCAGTTAAGGCTGAACTTTGCAGTGTACCTTAAGAATTTATAAATTCACCAGCAAGATTTAATGAAACCCCACCAGTGCCTCGGGTGTCAAAATAAAGCACTGTCCCAGTCCCACAAGTTGCTCGGCTGTCCGAATAAAGCACAAACCCAGTCGCTCTGGCTTTGCCGAGTGACGTTTATCTGTGAGGCCTCTGGCCGTTTTAGGAGCAGAGCATGAGACAATAAAGAGAAAGCCAGGTTGACCTGGTTTTTTTTATGAGTTATTTTTAATGGGAGACAAAAGGTTGGTAAAATCTTCCATAACCCACAGCTGTTCAGGGTCTTCCTGAAAATTAAGCAGAAAATATACAAGATGGTGCTGGTCGGTGATTTGCAATCCTGACCAATTACTATAAGCATTTGTAATGCTATAAAGATAAAGCCAGGTTTTAAGACTTGGCTTTGGTTGTTAAAGGGTCAGGTTTTTGCTAAAAATGACTATGTATAGCCCCTATAGTCCTCGTTTGTAACGTGGATTATAGAGAAAGGCGATTCTATCGCCAATAAAATGCTACAATTATCATTATGGGTTTAATGGGATGGAGAAAGATGATGATATTTACTCAGATGATGACGCCTATGATTTTGGAGCCAGAATGTATGACGGCAGAACAGGAAGATGGCTGAGTGTTGACCCATTAGCAAGTAAATATCCAATGTGGTCTCCATACTCAGCGTTTGCAAACAACCCTGTTAGATACACAGATAATGACGGTAGAGAACCTATAGACCCAAGGACAGGCAAACCTTTTTATATAAACTTGAATAGGGCTGCGGTTTATGATATACCTGATTTATCTAAAACAAAATTAAAGACTGTAAAAGATGAAGATTTATATGACAATGCAAATCCTTTAATTGCAAGGAATAGAGATAAGCCTGATGGAGCCTGGGAAGGAGCAAGTAGTTTTGTGCATGAGAGTGTTTGGAAGCATACAACCGATAATGCTGTAGAAGCACTTGGTAAATTATTCCCTGGAGTTGGCAAGTATGATTATGGTGCACCTAATGATGAGGCATGGCGTAATGCAGCTACTCAAGGTAGTTATGTCTTTGTAGATGATAGATACTCGGAGTCAGAAGTATGGTTTATTAATCAAACTTCATATAATATCATGACTGTTCAGGAGAATTATATTACACAAATAGTTAACCTGACAAGACCTGACGGTGATGGAAAGTATAACATTAATAGTGTGACAAACTTTGATATTAAAAAAGGAGATGTGCAAACGAGATCTGTAAGAACATGGTGGGGTGGAACCAGAGAAGAAAAGTATAGGACGTTAACGGTTACAGAAACAACCGAAACCTATAAGGATAATAAGGCAACAGGTCAAAAGACTTCTAAGACTTATACAAAAGAGGAAATTGTAAAATAAAGTACCGCTTGTGAAAATAGATAGTATTATTATAGTTATAGGAATTTTGATAGCAACCTTCTTTTTCTACAGAGGTAGAAATCAAAAAAGTATAGTAGTGACATCGTTATTAATGGTAGCGTATTTACTCACTCTTATTCCGCAAGCAGTTGTTCTTGGAGTTAGCCTTGTCTTATTAGGTTTAGCTTTACTCATGGGGTTATTCTATTCTTTCTGGGAGAGAAATTTAGAGACAAGAAAGCGAACTGTTTTGTTTGTATTTATTATTCCTGTTTTTCTTGTCTATCTTTTCTCTATATTCCACTGGCAGGGTTTTGAATTACTTCGGTATGGCCAGTTAATTAGTGTAGGAGCATTTATGTATATGCTGTTCAATCATAAGGATTATAAGAATGAAATGAGTTTTATCATTCTTATTTTGGCATATAGTTTAACTAAATTATTCTAAGTGTAAGATAAAAAAACAGCAAAAGCCCGAAGTAACCCGGGCTTTTGCTGTTTAAGGAGCATAAGTTTTTTTAGCTTGATGATCTCTAAGGAAAGCATCAATCATTTTATGAACACATTTTTTATCCTCGTCTGGTAGTTTTTGAATAGCAGTAATTTTTTTAACAAGAGTTTTTTCCAGTACTGCATCAGACTGGCCGACTAAATAATCCAAAGACACTTCCAGAGCTTCGGCAATCTTAGCAGCTATATCAATAGAAGGTTTAATCTCATTGCGCTCATAACGTCCAATCGTTACGGCAATGGTTCCTACCTTTTTGGCTAACTCATCCTGGGAAATCCCCATTTTTTTCCTTGCGGAAGCTACGTTTTCACCGAAAGACATATCGTAATTGCTGTTTATATGCGTTAAAATCAGACTTTTTGTAAAAATACAATACTTATTTGCTGTATCAAAATCGAAAAAGACTTGTAAGTTAAAATCGGATATGCTACTTTTGAAGCGTAAACGATAGATGAAAAAACTTTAAAATATTTTTTCGATGAAAGAAAGAGATACTCCCCAAACCCTTGAATCCTTTTTGAAAGAGGAAATAAGTGCAGAAGCATTAGCGAGAGATCTGGACAGAGCAATGTTAAGTATAGTACTGTTGCTGAAATATGAGAAAGAGCAGTTAGAAACACTTGTGCCATGTTATGAAAGCCTGAGATCACTAAGAAATCTAATCCTTAACTATAAATCCAAATCATGAAAGAAAAAACAACCCATTCTTGTCCTGAGTTGGAAGCGTTTTTTAAAGACTACTTCCAACCGGAAGAAATCACCGAACGCCTGGACGACATACTGCACCTGATTATCGACTATGCAAGATTGAATCAAAGTTCTGTAGACAGCTTGCCTAATCGCTACTACATAGTAAAAGTGATCAGAGATTTTTTTGACGAGCAAAGTAAAAAGTAACAATGGAAATCCACGAAATAAAATCCCGTCTCACTCTATCCGAAGTTATACAACATTATGGCTTTAAGGCCGACAAGTACAATCGTATAATCTGCCCGTTTCATAATGATAAAACGCCCTCTCTGCAGCTTTACTACAAAACACATACCTGTTATTGCTTCTCTACGAACTGCACCACACACGGCAAAGCCCTTGATGTAATAGATTTTATTATGCACATGGAAAAGACAAGCAAGCATGAAGCAATAAAGAAAGCAACATCACTTATAATCGGAAATACAAACCATACTACAGCCATGAGCAAAGAACAGTTCTTACAAAAGATGTTCACTTACTTTAAAAACGGAGTGCATACTTCCAACCCTGCAAAAGAATACATAGCCTTACGGAATCTTGATTACAAAAAACTTGAAATCGGGTACAATGCTGCACAGTTCCACCACGGCTCAAGAAAAGATGAAACCTTAATTAATCAATGTTTGCAATACGGTTTACTGATAGATAACGGACTTGTAAGCCGTACAGGAGATAAAGCATATAATGTGTTCGGTCGTCTGAGCATTGTTTTTGCCTTGCGTAACGCACAGAATCAAATTACAGGTTTATACTTCCGCAGTACAGTAAACAATAAAGACCAGAGACATTTTTACCTGAAAGACCGCAAAGGACTGTACCCCCACTATCCGAAATCAGACACAAAGAAATTAATCCTAACTGAAAGCATAATAGATGCTGCAAGTCTCTTGCAATATGAAGCCATTACAAAAGATTACAGCGTACTTGCTTTGTATGGAACAAACGGACTGACTGAAGAACATACAAGCGTTATAAAGCAATTAAAACAGCTTGATGAAATTATATTCTTCCTGAATGGAGACGATGCCGGAAGATCAGCAATAAAAAAATATGCACCTGCATTGCAGAACGATCTGCCACAGATAGCCATTACAAACATAGAGCCACCGGAAGGCGAAGACGTTAACAGCTTACTTGTAGCTCACAATCCCGAGGTACTAACACATCTGATCAACTCCCGGAAACTTCTTACAGCTTCGAAGCTTGCACCTGATTTACTTCTTTCAAAAGCAGATGAAAAAGAAGAACAACCACAATCAAATACACAGACAGAGCCGAAAAGTCCGCAGTTAAATACCCTGAATCCTTACAATGTTATTTACAAAGGCAAAGCAGCCTTGTACAGCGTGAAAGGCGGCCAGTGGTTAAAACAACCCTTAGAAGTTCTCAAAGTTGCCTTACAGATCGTTAATCCCAATACAAAAGAAGATTATAGAAGCAAAGTAGATTTATACGAGTACAAACAAGTTTACTCCCTTGCTTTACATGTAAGCGATAAACTCAACCTTAGAGCCGAGAGCGTAGAAAAAGATCTGCAAACATTAACCTACCTTTTAGAAGAATACAGAGAGCAGGAGCAGGTACAAAGCAAAGTAAACAGACATCAGCACAGCGTAAGAGTAGGCGAAAGTACACAAAAGAAGTGTATAGATTTTTTAAGAAAACCCGATCTTTTAAAAAGAATAAACGAGCTGATTGGAAAAGCAGGAGTAACAGGAGAAGAAAGCAACCGGATATTTTTATTCATTATAGCATCCAGTTACAAGATGAAAAACACCTTGCATGCACTCATACAGGGGAGCAGCGGAAGCGGAAAAACAAGACTGCTGAAAGTGATCAGCGAGCTGATGCCCCAGGAAGATGTAAAGCGATATACAAGAGTAACAGACAGCAGCTTTTACAATCAGGACGAATATTTTTTTGTAAACAAACTGATATGCTTTGAAGATTACGACGGTCTGAAAGAAGATGCACAACTGGCCGTAAGAGAACTACAGAGCAATGAAATACTGATCACCTCCACGAGTGTAAAAAATGAAAGCGGAAAAATAGAAGGAGGAGAAAGAACAGTAAGGGGCCCTATAGCTTCACTAGCTTGCACAACTAAAGGAGAAATCTACGAGGACAATATAAGCCGTTGTTTTGTGATTGCAGTAGATGAAAGCAAGGAACAAACCCTTAGAGTAATCCAGTATTAGAATAATGTAGCTGCTGGTATTGTGGACAAGAAGAAAGAAAAAGACATCAGGGATTTTTTACAGAACTGCATGAGATTACTAAAGCCCTGTGAAGTAATAAACCCCTTTGCAAACAGAATCACACTTCCCGAAGATGCGCACAAGATCAGGAGACTGAACGAGCTTTACCAGTGCCTTGTAAAGCAGATCACACTGTTAAACCAGTACCAGAGAAAGCAGGACGAGCAAGGGCGACTGATCAGCAGCAAGGAAGATTTACAGACCGCCTGCGAAATCATGTTTGAAAGCATCTTACTAAAAGTAGATGAACTGGACGGCTCACTAAGGCAGTTTTACGAGAAGCTGAAATACTATGTAAAAGAGAAAGGCAAAGATTATGAGTTCAACCGCTTCGAGATCATGAAAGCCACCGGAGTAAAAAAAACGCAGCAGCATTTTTACATTAACAAACTCGTGTCACTGGAATACGTGCAGCAATACGGCTTTGCCAACAGAGGCTTTAAATACAAAATCGCACACTGGGACAATCAGGAAGCAGTAAGAGCAAGAATAAAAGACAGCTTGCAGAATCAGTTACAGCAACTATAAGTAAGATGATAAAAAAGAAAAAACCGAACACCAGCGAACACCAGACCGAACGCCAGAAAATGCGAAAACAGAAAGCAGACAAAGAAAAATAGAAAAAAAACGGCTGGCGTTCGGTGTTCGCAAAATATATATAATATGGGAAGAACAAGCGCCACCGTAGTCATAACAGAACACTACAACGAATTAGCCAGAGAATTTTACCAGCATCAGATACAGTTAGGCTACAGCCTCCACAACTGCGATCAGCAATACAGAAGAATAAAAGAGTTTTTGCAGTATGCAGAAACAAACATCAGCACCGACATTACAGCCATTACCACAGAGAACGTTTTACAGTTCTACCAGTATCAGAAACAAAGACCGAGTAAGAAAGACGGCAAGCCCTTAACAGCCAAAACCCTTTGGGATTACCTTAGAGTGATACAGCACTTTTATACCATGCTTCAGCATACCGGAAAAATAACTATAAATCCGGTCAGCACGATCAGAATAGAATCCCCCAAAACAGAAAGCCCGAGAACAGCACTAACACAAGAAGAAATCAAAGAGCTTTACAGCCAATGCAAAACATACAAAGAAAAAGCAATACTTGCCCTGGCTTACGGCTGTGGCCTGAGAGTATCAGAGCTTGTACAATGCAATATCGAAGACCTGAGACTAAGAGAATATATTTTGATCGTTCCAAAAGGCAAAGGCAACAAGAGCCGTACAATACCATTGAGCAAAACAATAGTAAAAGACCTGTCGGGCTACTTTTATAAAGTCAGACTGCAGGAACAGACTAGCGAGCGCAAAGCCTTTATCCTTCACAGCAGAGGAAAGCGGATGCGCAAAGGAACCTACAATAAGATATTACAAAAGCTTATTGAGCGGACCGGAAACGAAGCGATCAAAGCAAAGCAGATCAGCATACACAATTTACGCCACTCGATAGCAACGCACCTGATAGAAGAAGGTGTACCGCTTGAAAAAGTAAGAGAGTTTTTAGGACACTCCCAACTGGAGAGTACAGAAGTTTATACCCACATATCACAGAAACAATTACAGGAGTTAGTAAAATGAAAACATTAGATGATTTTGTAAACGAACAATACAGCCCGAAATCAGCCCCCGGTTATCTGAACATGATAAAAAGATACTTAGGCTATATCGGAGAGAAAGCGTTAACAGCAGGTTATTCCGATGTACTGGAATACATAGGACATTTACGAAAGTTAGAGCTGCATCCAAAGAGTTTAGTAAACAATCTGTTCAGCATCAAAATATATTACCGTTACCTGAACGCTACCGGACAGCGCAGCGATCACCCTTGCCAGCATCTTATTTTACAAGATCAGATCAATAAAAAAATACCCGTTGACAGCCTGTACAGCAAAGAGACATTGGAAGAACTTTTAAAGAATCATAAAAGCAAATGGAAGCTCACACAAAGAAGAGACGAGGTTATAATAAGCTTACTCATTTACCAAGCCCTGACCGTTCAGGAAATAGCAGCGATCAATACAGAAGATGTAAACCTGAATAATGCCACGATCAAAGCAAAGGGAGGATATAAACAAAAATCAAGAACCTTATCCTTACAAGCCAACCAGATTTTATTACTGCATCAGTATATGACAGAGGACAGGCCGAAGATTATTGCAAGAAATAAGAAACTTACTTTAGATGATGAAGAAGCTTTGATATTAGGCAATACAGGAAACAGACTTTTTGCAGGATCAATTAACAGGCTTATAAACCGGGGAAAACCAAAACATGAAAGGCTGATACCCTTAAAGATCAGACAAAGCGTTATACGTCATCTATTGAAGTCTGAGAACGATTTACGGGTTGTACAGGTCTTTGCCGGACACAAGAGAGCCGGAAGCACCGAAGAATACAAACAGACAGGACTTGAAGAACTGAAAAGCTTAATACAAAAACTTCATCCCTTAGAGAAACTGACTAACCCAACCCCGCACAATCAAACCCGCTAATCCCACCGCTCAGGCTTGCCGTCCTTCGGCACGGCATCAGGAATATAAGGCGTTCGTCCAGTCCTCGCTTAGTTCCGGTATGCAGTGCTGCAAGGGTTCGCTTCGCCTCAGTCGTGCAGGTTGCTTACGCACGAATCAACCCTGAAACCTTCCTCCTTCGCCCTTGCATCACCGCTACAGCAACACAGCTTCGTACCTCAGCCGTGTTGCTTCCGCTCTGCACACCTTCACACGCTGCGGGCTTCCTCACCGCTGCTACTGTGTCCGTGTCTTCGCTTCCTTCCTTCGCTCGCTCGTTCCTCGCTCACTCAGTCAGTCAGCAAAGCCACGTCCACCCGCAGCATTGTTAGGCTCGCCTGCTATGCACCCCCGGACACGGCCAGTCGCTCCCCTCACGGGTCGCTTCCTCTGGCCGGCCGGGGTTGCGCTCGCAGCGGCTCGCTCAAACAGTCTGCAAAATGGAAACAGTCGTTCACTATCAACCGTCAGTAAGAGAAAAGGAAAAATCATTGACGTTTTTTTGGAGGATGTGAGCTTTGGTAAGCGGGTTGATCTGCGGGGCTTACATACTTCAAAAAAATGATCCAGGGGCTTTAGGGGATGGAAGATCCCCAATAGACAAAATGCGAAGCGCCATACGCCGTGGCTTGTGCCTTGTCTGAGCGGAGCGAGTAGCACACAAAAAAAGGCCGATATATAGAACGGCGTCAGACGAGGCGGGGAGGTTCAGGGGCTATTTTACATAATAAAGTTATATAACGGCCTTGTGCAACTTGGTTGCTTATATAACTCTTATTATGTAAATATAGCTTTGGTGTGGCTCTTGCTCTTTGTTAATGAACTGTTGGTTCCTTTACCACCGTGCGGAGGCGCAAAGGCTCTTTGTGTTCTGGCTTGGCTTTAAATCAATCAACACTTGAAGCCAGGACACAATGTGCCTTGCTTGGGGCGGATTGTTTATATAAGCTCTAATGCATCCATTACCACAAGCAAGAGGCACGCAGGGCACGGCCTAGGGAGGGAATTAGAATGATTAAAAGAAGGCAGTCTGCAATCCTTCCACGCGGAAATAAACGTTCGTTCTCTGTTCATGCTTTACAGTCCGCTTGGAGCTTCACGGATCACGATTAAAAAGCAGCAAATGAAAGTGCATTAAATTACTGTTACAAAAGCTTTTTAATCGTTCCCGTGAAGGAAATTAAGGAGGAATGATTTACTTTTTTCATGTGAAAAAATCCATATGAAAAGAAAAATCAAAAGGGAAAATGTTATCTTACCGGCCTGAAATGGGTTGTTTAAAACTGACATATAGCGAAATAGAATCCCCTCTGAAAGTTGCGTACAGCACTTTTGGAGAGAGTGAAAAAGTTGCGCAGAGATTTTTAAGTGTTGACCCATTAGCAAGTAAATATCCAATGTGGTCTCCATACTCAGCGTTTGCAAACAACCCTGTTAGATACACAGATAATGACGGTAGAGAACCTATAGACCCAAGGACAGGCAAACCTTTTTATATAAACTTGAATAGGGCTGCGGTTTATGATATACCTGATTTATCTAAAACAAAATTAAAGACTGTAAAAGATGAAGATTTATATGACAATGCAAATCCTTTAATTGCAAGGAATAGAGATAAGCCTGATGGAGCCTGGGAAGGAGCAAGTAGTTTTGTGCATGAGAGTGTTTGGAAGCATACAACCGATAATGCTGTAGAAGCACTTGGTAAATTATTCCCTGGAGTTGGCAAGTATGATTATGGTGCACCTAATGATGAGGCATGGCGTAATGCAGCTACTCAAGGTAGTTATGTCTTTGTAGATGATAGATACTCGGAGTCAGAAGTATGGTTTATTAATCAAACTTCATATAATATCATGACTGTTCAGGAGAATTATATTACACAAATAGTTAACCTGACAAGACCTGACGGTGATGGAAAGTATAACATTAATAGTGTGACAAACTTTGATATTAAAAAAGGAGATGTGCAAACGAGATCTGTAAGAACATGGTGGGGTGGAACCAGAGAAGAAAAGTATAGGACGTTAACGGTTACAGAAACAACCGAAACCTATAAGGATAATAAGGCAACAGGTCAAAAGACTTCTAAGACTTATACAAAAGAGGAAATTGTAAAATAAAGTACCGCTTGTGAAAATAGATAGTATTATTATAGTTATAGGAATTTTGATAGCAACCTTCTTTTTCTACAGAGGTAGAAATCAAAAAAGTATAGTAGTGACATCGTTATTAATGGTAGCGTATTTACTCACTCTTATTCCGCAAGCAGTTGTTCTTGGAGTTAGCCTTGTCTTATTAGGTTTAGCTTTACTCATGGGGTTATTCTATTCTTTCTGGGAGAGAAATTTAGAGACAAGAAAGCGAACTGTTTTGTTTGTATTTATTATTCCTGTTTTTCTTGTCTATCTTTTCTCTATATTCCACTGGCAGGGTTTTGAATTACTTCGGTATGGCCAGTTAATTAGTGTAGGAGCATTTATGTATATGCTGTTCAATCATAAGGATTATAAGAATGAAATGAGTTTTATCATTCTTATTTTGGCATATAGTTTAACTAAATTATTCTAAGTGTAAGATAAAAAAACAGCAAAAGCCCGAAGTAACCCGGGCTTTTGCTGTTTAAGGAGCATAAGTTTTTTTAGCTTGATGATCTCTAAGGAAAGCATCAATCATTTTATGAACACATTTTTTATCCTCGTCTGGTAGTTTTTGAATAGCAGTAATTTTTTTAACAAGAGTTTTTTCCAGTACTGCATCAGACTGGCCGACTAAATAATCCAAAGACACTTCCAGAGCTTCGGCAATCTTAGCAGCTATATCAATAGAAGGTTTAATCTCATTGCGCTCATAACGTCCAATCGTTACGGCAATGGTTCCTACCTTTTTGGCTAACTCATCCTGGGAAATCCCCATTTTTTTCCTTGCGGAAGCTACGTTTTCACCGAAAGACATATCGTAATTGCTGTTTATATGCGTTAAAATCAGACTTTTTGTAAAAATACAATACTTATTTGCTGTATCAAAATCGAAAAAGACTTGTAAGTTAAAATCGGATATGCTACTTTTGAAGCGTAAACGATAGATGAAAAAACTTTAAAATATTTTTTCGATGAAAGAAAGAGATACTCCCCAAACCCTTGAATCCTTTTTGAAAGAGGAAATAAGTGCAGAAGCATTAGCGAGAGATCTGGACAGAGCAATGTTAAGTATAGTACTGTTGCTGAAATATGAGAAAGAGCAGTTAGAAACACTTGTGCCATGTTATGAAAGCCTGAGATCACTAAGAAATCTAATCCTTAACTATAAATCCAAATCATGAAAGAAAAAACAACCCATTCTTGTCCTGAGTTGGAAGCGTTTTTTAAAGACTACTTCCAACCGGAAGAAATCACCGAACGCCTGGACGACATACTGCACCTGATTATCGACTATGCAAGATTGAATCAAAGTTCTGTAGACAGGATGTAAAACTTTTTTATATTGGTTTAGAAAAGTTAGAAAGCATTAGAAATGACTTTTATAAAGATATTGATACGATAAATGTTAATAATCAAGATATTGAAGTTGTAGTTCGAAAGTATTCGGAGCGATTGCAGGGGTTTGAGGATATATATCATAGGGATTACTTGTCTGGTTCTGATTTCATATTGTCTGATGTTAAGAAAGCAAAGAATATTAAAGATATTGATCCATTGCTGCTGAAGAAACTTTTAATAGTTGAGATGGAGGTGATTTTTTCTATTTATTTAGTGGAAATTGCTGCTAGGTTTTAGTGTTTGTTGCCACAGCTAGTCCGAGCATTAGAAGCATTGTGCTGGCGCGATGCCTTTGGCTCGTGCCATTGAGTAAATAAAGACAGTTAAAGCCAGGTCGAGAGATCTTCACCTTGGTTGGTAGAGATAAAGCAGCCCATTTGCCGTGGTTGCGTCCCCGACCAACCACCAGAGAAAGTTTATAAATAGAGCTACAATAGAAAGCCAGGAGAGATTCTGGCTTTTGCTGTTTATATAGCTTTTAGTTTTACGTTATTAATCATGGCATCCAGAGCGTAAAGGATGCAGTTTTTATCTGCTTCAGGAAACTTGGCAATGTCATTAAGTCTTTTCAGCATAGAAGGGTCTTTTAAGAGTTCTCTATCTTCAGTCTCTCCGAGTAAATACCCCACAGTAGTATCAAGAACATCCCGACCATATATTATGAGCATTTGTAATGCGGTAAAGAAAAAGCCAGGCTTTAAGGAGTCTGGCTTTTGTTTTTTAAATAGCTTTTAGTTTTACGTTATTAATCATGGCATCCAAAGCGTAAAGAATGCAGTTTTTATCTGCCCCGCAGTGCCTCGGGTGTCCGAATGAAGCACAAACCCAGTCGCTCAGGCTTTGCCGAGTGACGTTTATAAGTTAGGCCTCTGGCCGTTTTAGGAGCATAAAATGAGAAAGTAAAGATAAAGCCACATCAGAGATCTGGCTTTTTTCTTTTTAGGACAGTATTTTAATTGAATAGTTTTTCTAGGTAGGTTCTTTTTCGTGGAGCCTTGGTAGGCTTTAGGTTACCGAAAAGTTCTACAATCTCGTTAATGTCTACCTGATCTGGTAGAACAATATTGTTTAGGTTGGTGATGATTTGTTGTATGATTGGATATTGAAGTGGGGTTCGATTGTCACCAATCAAAACTTCGGCCGATCTAAGCCAATATTCTACATTAATTTTATCAATGGTAGTCCAGTTGTTCAACAAATGGTTAATGGCTTGTTTGTTATTATCGGACTCTGGAATGTGACAATGTTTGGTATAATATAAACGTCTGCTTTCATCAGGTTGCTCATCGCAATTATTAAAACATAGAATCAAAGTGGCATAGACCGCATCAATAATTTTAGGGTCAGTTCCGGAGGTATGAGATGAAAGCTCTCTAACTTTACAGATGTATGCAGAAAGTTGTCTGTTTGTAATGATGTTTTTGGTCATAGTTTAAAAAGTTGTTTAAAAATGGGTAGATGTATTTAATCGACGTGAATATATTGAATTTATAATCAGAAAGTAGAATAAATTCATCCCGATATTACTCAGGATCCTGTAGAAGCAGGAATTGTTGATCAACCTAAAAACTATAATTACAGCAGTGCATATCCGTTTTCTGAAATTAAACTAGATGAAATTCAAATTGGCCAGAGGCCAAAATTATTTATATCACTCGGGGAAAAATCCGATTGAGAGTTGGAATTGAAGAATTTTAGCTTGTGAAACAACGTATTAGCCGTGGCTGATTCATCATACTGACACTTGGTACACCTTCTACTAAATGGTTGCTTACCTTTCGAATACGTTGTACCCTTACATGATTTACATGTATAACAATCCGACCATTTTAATTCTGCCAAATGCTGTAAACATGATGATCTATCAGGATTTTTTCTTTAAATTCCCTCTCCTTGGTTGGTAGAAATTAAGCAGCCTGTCTCCGTGGCCTAGTCCCCTGACAGGCCACCCTTCAAATTTAAAAATAGCAAGAAATTTCTATCTTTACTCAGCTATGGAACACAATCTATTTAAAGAGTATCGAAAATCTCATATGTTTCTCAACGAGGTTTATTTTTGGACAGATACTATACACGCTTGGAGGCATTTATTAAGAAATGATAGCTTCAAACATGTAATCATTTCTCAATTGAAATGGTTGGTTGATAATAGAAAGATTAAAGTATATGGCTTTTCCCGATATAATCGGGATACCAAATCATATTCATCTTATTTGGGAATTGCTTGAATTAAATGGTAAGGAATTGCCGAGTGCTTCATTCAATAAATTTACGAGCAATTCATTTCTAAAAAGCTTACGAAACGATTCTCCGTCGGAACTAGCTTATTTTTCGGAAAGTAGTAAAGAAAGAAATCATCGTTTCTGGCAACGAGATCCTCTTGCTGTATTGTTGGATTCGAAAGTTAAATTAGAGCAAAAACTGGAATACATTCATTTAAATCCTTTGCAGGAACATTGGAGTTTATGCAAATATCCTGAAGATTACCGTTGGTCATCTGCCGGGTATTATTTTTCCGGAATTGATGAGTTTGGGATATTAACACATTATCAAGAGAGGGTTTAGATAATAATTTTAAAATATAAGGCTAGTCTAGTGGCTGTCCTGTCAGGGGACAAGGCCAGGGAAAGGATATATCGGTGTACTTTAGAAGCAGGAATTGTTGATCAACCAGAAAACTATATTTACAGCAGTGCTTATCCGTTTTCTGAAATTAAACTAGATGAAATTTA
>ERZ511473.456-NODE-456-length-66674-cov-11.196255_pt1 | contig 66674 bp, 64 predicted proteins | sample MGYA00374947_ERZ511473 | MGnify/ENA primary metagenome ERZ511473 (study PRJEB26303, sample SAMN06343854) | sediment metagenome | isolation source: hot spring sediment | place: Canada: British Columbia | collected 2012-09-26 ... | reverse complement strand
TCGTTCTGAAAAATTATCGTTTAATTCTCATTCCAACAATTTTAAGTACAATTATTTTTATTTTTATATCAGTGTCAGATGAATGGAGATTCTTGGCAGGAAATTACTTTATTTCAATTTTGTTAATATTAATTTATTTTAGTAGAATTAAACCAAAAGATATCCCAAGTACATCATAGACCAAATCTTTATAACTGAATTTTTCTTTTTTGAAACCATCGTAAATCTCTTTTGAAATTCCTATTGAAAATGCTATGGTAGCTGATTTTTCTTTATTTGTTATTTCGCGAGAAACTGAATAAATTATGTACGATACAAAGAAATGCTTAAATTTATCATTAGATAACCATTTATCATTTTTTTCAAAACCAAAAGTAAATAAAAAAATCACTTATTTATAAAATCTTCAATAATGAAAACATCTTTATAACCTAAGTTCTTTATTTGAGTTAATGCCTTTTGAGCTTCCTCGTAATTTTGGAAATCTCCAATTCTCAATCTGTACATTGGTGGAACATATTTTATATAAATTGGATAATTTAACCCCTTTTTTAATATCTCTTCTTTTAATTTTTCAACCTGCTTTTTATTTGATGTTGCTAATACTTGAATACGATAGCCATAAACGAAAGCACCCCTTACCGCTTCAGCTTTCCAAGTATAGTCAGATGATTTTTCTTCTTTTATTGTATCTTTCTTTTCTTCAGATTTAAACAATGTTAAGGAAACAGGTTGAAATTCGTCTGGTGTAGCTAATGAAAATATAACTTTTTTTGAAGAACATGATAATAAGAAAATTAAAAATAATATTCTATTCATCTTTTATCCCATATTTTTCTTTAAATTTTTTGATTCTTCCTCCTGTATCCACTATTTGTGTTTTCTGTCCTGTATAGAATGGATGGCATGCAGAGCATATTTCCACATGAATTTCCTTCTTAGTTGAACCTGTTTTTATCTTGTTTCCACAAGCACATATAATAACCGCATCTTCATAATATTTTGGATGTGTATTTTTCTTCATATGCCCTCACCGGGATTTGAACCCGGGTTTCCAGGTTGAGAACCTGGCGTCCTAGGCCAAGCTAGACGATGAGGGCATTTATTAGGACTTTAAATTATTAATTTCTTCTTTTATCTCCTTTATAGCCTTAATTATCAAAGCAATAAGCTTATTATAATCTATAACTTTTATGCCATTTTCAACTATTTTTACAGCTTGTGGAAAGACTTTTTCAACTTCTTGAGCCAATAAACCTGTATCTTCTATATTTGTTCCTTTCCACTTAAAATTATAAACATTCAAGCTCATAATGATACCAAGAGCATTTTCAACAGCTGTTATATTTTCTTTTAGTCTTTCATCAGAAGGAATTGTTCCTGCTATAATTTTACTTGACCTTGATTCGTACTTGTTTATACGAGGACTCTCGTAGTTGAGATATCCCTTCTCTTTTATCTCCTTTACCTTTTCTTCTATACTTTTTGGTCTTTCTTTCTTCTCAGCCATTTTATCTCCTCCTTGTTAATAAAATTGGAGGTGGCGGGAATCGAACCCGCGTCCGAGGGTCAAGCCCTGTAGGGTCCTACATGCTTAGGCAAGCTTTTGTTCTCTTCCCTAAGGGAAAGCTTGCCAAAACCCTTAGGGCGTAGGTCCCTTCGTAGGTAGATAACCCGGGACCAAGATTATCTACCCCCACCTCTATATTAAGCTCGCAATCTCCCAGGTGGGTGGAAGATTACGAGCCTGCTGCCTTTAATTAGGCAGCCAAAGCGTAGTTAGCGTTTGCACTTATTGTGCTTACCCACTAACCCGGGGCTTAGGGCATGCACCCTACGAGGCTCTAACCCCCGTCGAATCCGTACACCCCCTTTATACAACAAGTCGTAAGGTTTTAAATTTTAAAGTATAAATTTTACTAGTATCAAAAGGCCAAAAATTTGAAATGAAAACGATAAAATAACCATATAAATTAATGAAATTGAGTAAAGATAACCAATGATTAATGATCCAATAAACCAAGAAAATCCATATATTGAATTAAAAATTCCAAATGCAGTAGCTCTTTCTTCTTTTTTTATTATATTAGAAATGTAAGCTCTCATTATTGACTCTTGACTTCCAATTCCTATACCCCAAAGAATAATAGCTAAAAAGCTTAAAACTTTTTCGTTAAAAAGAAATAACAATGGACCTGAAAAAGTAGTTAATATAACAGAAATAATAATGACTTTTATTCCAAATTTATCAAATAATTTTCCAAGAATTATTGAAGTAATTGCATCAGTTATCATTGCAATTGAATATAAGATAACAATTATACTAGGTTCAAATAAATTTATTCTTTTATAGTGATAGGAGATGAGTGCAAAATCAACAAAACCAAAACTTACAAATCCGATAGCAATTGTATAAATCCAGAATTTTTTACTACTTTTAAAGCTTTCATAGCGTTTCCTTCTTATTTCAACTTCATTTATGTTTGAAAATTTAATTTTTGTCCAAAGTAAGAAAATTAAACAAAAAATAGCAGGAATAATAAGGATTAAGAAACTTAATTTATAGTTGTTTTTTGATAATGAGAGTATCAAAAAAATAAGTAAAGGACCACTTAGTGCTCCAATTTGATCTAAAAACTCATGAATACCAAATGAAATTCCATAACCATGTTTGCTTCCAATAAATGAAATGATAGTATCTCTTGAAGGTGTTCTAATTGCTTTTCCAAGTCTTTCTAATAAAATTAAAATTCCAGCTATTAGGTAATTATTAGTAAAAGCTAAAAATGGTACTGAAAGAACATTTAAAGAATATCCAATTATCATAAATAACCAATAATTTTTTGTTTTGTCAGCAAGGTATCCAAATAATATTCTTAAAAAATAACCTATAAATTCACCAAATCCGGCGATAAATCCAACAAATAATGAACTTGAACCAAGAACGAATAGATATTGTCCAATAATGCTTCTTGCTCCCTCGTAAGTAATATCTGCAAATAATGAAACAATTCCAAGAAAAAAAATTAAATTCAATTATTTGCTAATTCTACTGCTTTTTTTGCACCATCTGACATACTATCAACGATTATTAAGTTTAAACCACTTTCTTTAAGCATTTTTTTTGCTATTTCTTCATTTGTTCCTGTAAGTCTTACTACTACTGGAACATTTATTTCTATTTCTTTGAATGCTGAAATTAGTCCTTGTGCAATATCATCAGTTCTTGTAATACCACCAAATATATTTATAAATATACTTTTTACATTCTTATCTGATAGTATAATTTCCATTGCTTTCTTTGTTTTTAATGGATTAGATGAACCACCGACATCTAAGAAATTAGCAGGCTCCCCTCCGTAGTATTTAATTACATCCATAGTTGCCATTGCTAGACCTGCTCCATTAACCATATTCCCAATATTTCCATCAAGTTTTATAAAGGAAAGTCCATATTCCTTTGCCATAATTTCATAAGGATTTTCATAATCTAAATCTCTGTAATTTTCTAAAAAGTTTCTCCTAAATAAAGCATTATCATCTGTAAGAATTTTGGCATCTATTACCCATACTTTATTCTCATCATCTATTACAAGTGGGTTTATCTCTGCAAGTTGCGCTTCACAATCAATATAAACTTGATATAACTTTTTTATAATTTTTGAAATTTCCATAGCAATAGTTTTATCGTCAGTTAAATTATAAGCAATTTCTCTTGCTTCGTAATCTCTCAAGCCAAGAAATGGATCTATCTCATATTTTAAAATTGCAGAAGGATTTGTTTTAGCAACTTCTTCAATATCAACTCCTCCTTCTTTTGAAGTTATTATTACATTCTTATTAATTTTTCTATCAAGTGTTATTCCAAGATAAAATTCTTTTTTGATATTGACTGCATGTGAGATAAGAATTTTCTTAACAGGAATTGATTTTATTTTCATATTTAATATAGCTTTTGATTTTTCAATTGCTTCTTCGTAATTCATAGCTATTTTTACACCTCCTGCCTTTCCTCTTCCACCTACAGGAACTTGAGCCTTTATAACAATAGGAAATTTTATTGATTTTAGGACATTTTCAACATCCTCTATGCTTTTACACACAAAACCATCGGGAACAGGCATTTGATAATTTTTAAAAATTTCTTTTGCTTGATATTCAAGAAGTTTCATAATGAAAATTTTAAAGTTAGATTAAAAATACTTGTTGTTTATTTTTTCTTTAAAATTTTAGAACCTATGGAAAGTTTCCGAAAGTTGTGGGAGATAATAAACATTTTAAGAGAAAAGTGTCCTTGGGATAGGGAGCAGACGAATGAGAGCTTAAAATATAAGCTTATTGAAGAAAGCTATGAGGTAGTAAATACAATAGATGAAAAAAATTGGCATAAGTTTGAAGAGGAAATAGGTGATATTTTATTGGTAGTTCTAATGCATATAAAAATTGCTCAAGAAAGGAATTTAACAAGTTTGAATAAAATAATTTTAAAACTTATTGATAAACTTATTAAAAGGCATCCTCATGTATTTTCTGATAAGAAATTAGATAGTGCTGATGAAGTTCTAGAAAATTGGGAAAAATCAAAAGGAGAAGAATTGTTTAAAAATATAAATTTTTCTATGCCAGCTCTATATTTAGCATATAGAATTACTCAAAAGGCTGAAAAAATTGGCTTTGATTGGGAAAGTAAAGAGAATGTCTTAAAGAAGGTTTATGAGGAAATAGAAGAATTGAAAAATGCTAAAAGTGATAATGAAGTTTTTGAAGAAATTGGAGATTTATTATTTACTATTGTTAATTTGTCAAGACATTATAAAGTAAATCCTGAAGATGCTTTAAGAAATGCTACAAGAAAATTCTTAAATCGTTTAAATAAAGTCCTTGAATATATTAAAGAAAATAACCTAAACATAGAAAGTATGACGCTAAAAGAAATTGATGAAATTTGGGAAAAAGTTAAATGAAATTTCATTTTATTCTTATATCTTTTATCATTTTAAATAAGATCACTTTAAAAAATGAGTTATCTCCAAATAATTTTTTATATAAAGATACAATAATAATAAATTTTAGAAGTGGTGGAAGTGTGTTTATTAGCAAAGATGGAAAAATTTTGAAAAACAATCAAAAATGGACAATTTTATATAATAATGAACTTTATGAATTTTCAGGAGGAACTGATGGAAATTGTTTATCATATTATAAAACATCTTTTGATAGTAAAAGAATTGGATTTATCGTTGGATGTGAAAAGGAGGGTTATGAAGTAAAACTTAACGATGGTAAAATTTCAGTTGGAGGGGATATTGTTGATTTTGGAATTCTCAAAGATAAGGCTTTTATTTTTGCAGATGGGACAATTTATATTTACAATTTAAAAACCAATAAAGAAGAAAAGAAAATAAAAAATATATCTGAACTTGGAATGGGTAAGATTTTATGTAATAATAATTTTTGTGTTTTTTCTGATCTAACAAATAAATTAATAATTTACGATAGTCTTGGCAATGAGGTTAAAAAATTTTATAACCAAAAGTGGATTTATGTTTCTCTTCTTGGTTTAAATAATGATTATTTAATTTTTGCTCATTATAATTTTAGAGAAGGGGGATTTGTAAATTTAGTTAATTTAAGAGACTTTTCAATTTTATTTAAAAAAGGAATGAGTTATGTTGAAGGTGATAATACTGCCTGCATTTTTAAAAATTATATTGTCTTGATTGATGGGGAGAATATATATAAAATCAATTTTAATGGTATTGTAGAGAAAAAAATAAATTTAAAAACTCAATGGATTATTTGTTCTGATAATTTGATAGTTAGTGGAGGACTTGACAAAGATAAAAATGTCTATATATTAAGACCTTAAAAGATTTTGATTAAATTTGCCTTTAAAATTTTAATTATGAGAAAATTTTCTATATTCTTAATTTTTGTTATATCTTGTGCTAAAAGTGATATGGAGAAGTTTTGGCAGGATGGGAATCCTTTACCTTATAAGGTAGCAAATTTTGGATGGACATCTAACTTAAATAGTTTTTATATATTTGGAGGAGATACAAGTTTTAATGATTATTCAACTTCAAGGATGATTATTTATAATAATAATTCTTATCAAATTTCTGAAACTTTAATAGCTCCTATTCACTTAAAAAATTCCTGTATAGCTGTTTATAATAATAAAGTCTATATTTTCGGAGGTTATATTGCTAATGCTCCAACGAATTATTTCTTTTCTTATGATTTAAATTCAAAAACATATCAAGATTTAGGAAATATGCCCTTTGAGACAGGAGGATGTTTTGCTATCGTTTTAAATAACAAAATTTACATTATTGTTGGAGCAAACACTTCTTTATTTTATGAATTTAACCCTGCAAACAATTCATTTAATCAAAAAGCATCATTAAAATATATTAGAGATGGAGCATGTGCAGTTGTCTTAAATGGACAAATTTATGTAATTGGGGGAGGAAATAATAAAGTTGAAGTTTATGATATTATGGCAAATTCTTGGATTGAAAAGAAAAGTTTAGATATTAGTTTAAAAAGTCATACATGTTCGGTTTTAGATAATAATATATATGTTTTTGGGGGTCAAACATCTTCAACTACTATTTCTTCAAAGGTTTTTAAATATGACCCTAATAGTGACACTTGGTCGTATGTAACTGATATGAAAACACCAAGAAAGGGACTTGGTTCAGCAGTAATAGGAAATGAAATTTATGTATTTGGTGGTATTGATGATAACAATAACTTTACAAATAAAGTAGAGATATTTAAGGTTTCTCCTATTGTTTTTTAATTCGGTTTTAAATTTAATTAATATAGGACTTAGTTTTTTGAATTTAAAAGTTCTTTTTATTTTTTTAGATTTGAAAGCATTAGATAATTTCTTTTTAGTTCAATCAATATCGCTTTCAATCTCAAGTATATTTATTGTTAGTTTTGAGACAACTTTTCAAAATTTTATTCCTAAAATGAGTATTAAAGATAGTAAAATTTTACTTACAAAGTCACTAATTTTTACATCTTTTTTTTATTTAATTTTTTCTCTCTTTAATTTTAAAGTTTTTCTTTTTTTTCCTTACGCTATTTTTCCCATTTTTTTAAGTTATCTTTATGCTATTAAAAAATTTACTATTTCTAATATAATAAATGCTTTTTCAATTATTACAACAATTTCTTCAATTTTTATATTAAAACCAAAAGAAATAACATCAGTTATTTTTATATATTTTTTCGTTTATTTGATTTTTTGCTTGTTTTTGGTTGTTTTAATAAAACCTTCCCTAACTTTTAAGAAAGAAATTATTATTCAAATAAAAGATTATTATAAGTTTTCATTTCTTTCATCCTTAACAAGTCCTATATATAGATATTTGGATAGATTCATTCTTGGATTTTTTGGAAATGTGGGCGATGTTTCAGGATTTGTTCTAATTAAAAGAATAGATAATTTCATTAGACAAATTTTAAATACACCGTTATCAATTGCGGTTATAAATATAAGTTCAAACCCAAATTATTTTCATGAATTTTTTAGAAAATATATAATTTTATCACTTTTGCTTTTTATTGTTGAATTAGTTTTGGGTTATTTTGTTCTTCTCATTATTGGAGGTAAATTTTTTTTGAAATTTTATTTTTCGTTAATTTTGCTTTCTTTTTCATTTTTGATTTCTGCTATTTTTTCAATTTTTATATTAAAGGAAAGAGTTCTTAATAACCCAAAACCATTTTTCATTTTTAATATTTCTTTTGTTATTTTTTATTTTGCTTTATCTATTATTTTATTTAAATTTTTTGGTTATAATGGTATTGCATTATCTTTTCTTTTAAGCACAATTATTTCAAACTTGATTGCTTTATCCAAACGAGCTTTATAATTTTCAAACTTTGAAATTTATCCGATTTGAAAATGAGGCAATTTAGCAGTTTTTTAATTACTTTTCTTTTGATGTTTGGATGTAAAAAGAAGGATATTTCAGAATCTTGTCAAGAGCCATCACAAAATATGACGGGAGTATGGAAAGGTTCTTGGAAATTACCGCCTGATCCACCATATAATAGCCAAACAGGTCAAATTTGTTCTAAAATTAATCAAAATGGCAATCTAATAAATGGGAAATTGTACGATATGGATAATTCAAGTCAATTTTTTGATAGTATTGATATAAAGGGAACAATATGTGGCTCTTCATTAAAATTACAAACTGATACGATGACATTTATAGTTAAAATTTTTGCTAAGTTTGTTGGAAGTGCGATAAATGATAGCTCATATGGAACATTTAGAATATATTCGGAAAACAATTATGAAAGTCAAGATGGTACTTGGTGGATGAAGAAGGATACCGCTAATGCTTGTAAATGATATTTATTATAATTCAGCAAGTTTTAGAAAGTGCTAAACCATTATCCGAAATAAAAAACACTAATCCATATAATTTATTTGAAAGAAAACCAAATTATATTTATTTTTTCAAATATGAAAACAATTACATGATGGAAGGTTATTTTTTTAATGATGAAAATCATTTTTTAAAGCAACTAATTATTTTGGATAGTTTAAGTTATTTTAAGATTGTTCAAAACTATTCAAGAAAGCAAAGTTTTTTAATACACTATTTAACTTCGCAAGCTTTAATTTCTTATGTATTTTATTCTGATTTTGCTAATGTTATTGAAATTCCTGAAAATTTTGTAAAACCTTTAAGAGTTTATTTTCCAATAATCTGGACGAGTTTTAGTTATGGTTTAAGCTTAAAGTTTTCACCAATTAATTCTTCTATGGTTTATTCTTCAACCTCTTGTGCCATTATTTCTTATTTAAAAAACTATTTAGTTTTTGATACTTATGACAGAATTGTTTGGAGTATGATTGAAAACAACTTTTGTTTTATCACTTCTTACTATATTAAACCTAAAATACCAAATATAACACGAGGAATTTTTTTAACATTTTTGTTTTATTATAATTATTATAGTTTTGAAAATAGTTTATTTGATATAAAGAGTTCTTTTAATAGTTCTCTGATAAATGCTTTAAATTTGTTTTTATCTTATTTTGAAAGAAAGACTACAAATGGTGATGTTTTTTTTGAAGGTTTCTCATCATTTTCTTTTGGTTATAGCTTTTATAATTTAACAAAGGATTATAAATACTCAGCAATAGCCTCTAATTTAGGTTATTTAACAGGTTTTTTTCTTTCTCAAAAGAATGATTTATCACTTTCAAAATCATTCGCAATTGTTATCTCAACATTAATTTTTACTTATACAATTTCAGGAACACTAAGTAATTATGAAAAGGAAGTTTATAACTTCTTGCCCATTTTTCTTTATTTGGATTACTTCCTATTTAGCAAAATTAAAATTTAAATGTTTTTATTCAAAATTCAATATCTTTTTTATTATTTCATAATGATTTTTAATTTCGTTATCATCAGGTTTCTTTTCGTAGGCTTGCTTAATATACTTAAAAGCTTCTTCGTATTCACCTTTTTTAAATAATGCCCAACCATAGGAATCTAATATAGAGGCATCGTTGGGATTTAAAGAAATTGCCTTCTTTATTAATTCAAAACCCTTATCTATATCTATATTTTCATTAACTAACATATATCCATAATTATTATAAACCATTGATGCGACAGTAAGAAACTGCCTATCAGTTGTTGTATCTATTATTTCTTGAATGATTTTTATTGCTTCTTCATAATAATATTGTGCTTCTTGAAAATTACCTTCTTTATTGTATTCTTCTGCTAATTCAAAATATGCTAAATAATCTTTTGGTTTTCTTTTAGTATATTCAATTAGTATTTTTTTCGCCTTTTTCGGAAAACCTATTTTTTTATAAAAATTTGAAAGTTCTTTATATCTTGTTGGGTTATCTTTGTCATATTGAATTGCTAGTTTATAGTATTTTTCAGCAAGTAATAGTTTATTTTCATTTTCAAAAAGATTAGCTAGTACTGAAAAAAATGATGGTTTTTTTGATTTAATACTTAAAGCTAAATTTTTTGCTTTTTCGTAATTTTTATCCTCTATTAACCAATAAATTTTTAAAATTTTATAATCATCATTGAAATCCAAAATTTTATCAATAATTTTATAAGCTTTTTCTTTGATTTTAAGTTTATAATAAGAATAAGCAATAAAGAAATCATTATCTGTTGAATATGAAATACTATTTGCTAATTGTAAGTTTTCTATAGCTTTTGAATAAAAACTGTCTTGATTTTTCTTTTCTGCTATTTTGAAATATGAAAAACCTTTATATTTCCAACAGTAATCTTCATCAGGATAATTCTGTAATAAATTCTCACATATCTCAATAACTTTTTCATATTCTTTATATGAAAATAACATACCAACAAGAAATTTATTAAATTCTTTTTTTTCTCTCGAAGAATAAACATATGCTCTAATACCTGTTAATATAGCATTTTTCTTGTCACCTGTTTTGTTATATATATAAGATAAAGCAACAAGAACCCTAAAATGTAATTCTTGATTTTTTAGAAAAACATCAATTGGGCCTTTTTCAAAATCACTTAAAATGCTATCAGCTTTTTTTAAATAAAATAATGCTTGGTCGTAATTTTTTTTTCTAAATAAAATTATTCCATAATTTACAAGATTTTCTAAATTTGATGTATCCATTTCATAAAGCTTTTTAAAAATACTATGAGCTTCTTCTATCTTATCCATATTATCTAAAAAAATTGCTTGGTATTTAAGGAAAGCAAAATTATCAGGAAATTTAAGATGTGCTTTTTTTGACCAATTATATCCACCTTTCAGATCTTTTAAGCTTCCATGAATCCTTATTATTAAATCATAAGCTGAGCTATCATCTATGTATTTAATATATTTTTTAAGTAGTTTTAGGGCTTTTTTATAATCTTGTTTTTTTAAATAATAATTTGCTAATTCTTTTAAAGCAAATGTATCTTTTAATTTTATTCTTTGTTTTAGTTTAACTTCTGTCGTATCAATTAATAAAATTAAAAAAATCACTCAGATGGTTTGTAAAACCTATCAAGGTACTCTTTTGAAATTCTAACTAATTCGCTTCTTGGTAGTATTGATAATAACTTCCATCCAACTTCAAATGTTTGTTCTATGGTTCTACCTTCAAATCCTTGATTTATCATAACTTTTTCAAATTCGTCAGCAAATTTAATGTACTTCCTATCTATTTCAGATAAGGCATCTTCCCCTACAATTGCAGCAAGTCTTCTATTATCTTTTCCTCTTGCATAGGCAGCGAAGATTTGGTCTGCCCATTGTCTGTGATATTTTTCAGTCTTACCTTCTCCAATTCCATTATTCATCAACCTTGAAAGTGAAGGTAATATGTCAATAGGAGGAAATATACCAAGTCTATGTAATTCTCTTGATAAAACAATTTGTCCTTCTGTTATATAACCTGTTAAGTCTGGTATTGGATGGGTAATGTCATCATCAGGCATAGTTAAAATTGGAATTTGTGTAACTGAACCTTTTTTACCTTTAATTCTTCCTGCCCTTTCATATATACTTGCTAAGTCAGTGTACATATAGCCAGGATAACCTCTTCTTCCTGGAACTTCCTCTCTTGCTGATGAAATTTCTCTCAATGCTTCGCAATAATTTGTAATATCAGTTAAAATGACAAGAACATGGTAATCTAATTCAAATGCAAAATATTCAGCAACAGTTAAGGCAAATCTTGGTGTTAAAATCCTTTCAATAGTAGGGTCATCAGCTAAGTTTATAAATGCTATTAGCCTATTGCTTGCTCCCATTTCTTCAAATTGTTGCTTAAAATAGGCATATTCTCTTTGAGTTATACCAATGGCACCAAATACAATTAAGAATTGCTCACCTTCACCTCTAACAGTGGCGTATCTCATGATCATTGCTGCTATTTCATTTGCTGGGAGTCCCGAACCAGAAAATATAGGTAATTTTTGACCTCTTACAAGTGTATTAAAACCATCAATAGCAGAAATACCTGTTTGTATAAAGTCAGATGGCTTTTCTCTTGAAACAGGATTTATTGGGGAGCCTATGATTGGTAATTTCTTTTCTGGTATAACCGGACCAAGATCATCAATTGGTTCTCCTCTTCCATTAAATATCCTTCCAATCATATTTCTACTTACTCCAAAACGAATAACATCTTCAACTAATTTTATTTTGCATGTTTTAACATCAAGTCCAAGTGTTCCTTCAAGAACTTGAATAACTGCAAATTCTTCTGTAACTTCAAGAACTTGACCACTTCTCTTAATACCTGTTTCAGTTTCTATCTCAACTAAAGCACCATAAGATAATTCCTTTGCATTTTTTACTATTAAAAGAGGTCCAGATATATAATCAACAGATGTCCATTCTTTAATAGATAAATCAGTCATATTGAAAATTTTAAAGGATAAAAAGTTTTAGTAATGTCTGAAAAAACTTTTTGCAAGTTATCTATAATCAATTACTTAACTCTATAAAAACGATAATTTCAAAAAATTTCCCATACTATAAAAAATTATCTATACTAACACCAAAAATTTCTTTAAAAATTTTTTCATTAAGAAGTGTTGAATGAATTTTTCCATTTTTCATAATAATAAAATCTTTAAAAAACTTAAGAGCTAAATGGATATCGTGTATTGTTATGATGATAGTTTTATTAATTTGATTTAGATAATTTAAAAGTTTTACCTGAAAGTATGGATCTAAATGAGATAATGGTTCGTCAAGTATTAAAATTTTTGAATCCGAATTAATAGCCCTACTTAATCTAACTCTTTGAATTTCTCCACTTGAAAGTTCATCTAATTTTTTGTTTAATAAGCCTGATATTTCAAGTATATTAAATTTTAGTTTTACATTTGCTAAATTTAGATATGTTTTAACTTTTATGCTTGGATGGTATTCAACTTGTAATAAGAAAGAACAAAATTTTGTAAGTTCTTTGTGACTTATTTCTTTTAATTCCTTAGAAAATAATTTTATAGAACCTTCATAATTTAGCATTTTTAATAAGGTTTTAATAAGTGTGCTTTTACCACTTCCATTAGGACCTAAGAGAGCAACCTTTTTACCTTCGTAAATTTCTAAATTTACAATATGAATTTTAAAATTTTTATAACCTGAAATAACATTTTTTAATTTTAACAATGTTTATATTTCCTTTCCATGTTTGAAGATTTTTCCTTCCATCAAGAAAATAACATCTTCACATATATTAGTGCATAGATCTGCTATTCTTTCAAGATTTTGAATGATGTTTATTGTTTTAATTCCACTATCAACAAGATTTGAATCTTCTGTCATTAAACTTACAATTTTGTTAATCAGTTCATTTCTTAAATTATCAATTTCCTTATCACCATTTAAAACTTCTCTTGCTATAATCACATTATTATTTTTGTATGCACTTATTGATTTTTGAAAAACATTAAAAACTTTATCAAATAATTCATCAATACTAATAATCACATTATCCTTTATTAAATAAAAATCTCTTGCTATATTTTCAATATGATCCGCTATTCTTTCTAGATCGTTATTTACTTTAATAGCAGTTATAATTTTTCTTAAATCCATTGCTTCTGGTTGGTATAATGCTAATATCTTTATTGCAAAGAATTCAATTTCAATTTCACTTTGATTAACAATATCTTCGAGTTTTAAAATTTCTTGATAATTATGACAATATGAGAACATATTTCTTATAATATCTGACATCTGAAAAATTTTCTCTTCAAGTTCTTTTAATTCATCAGATAAAGCTTTTCTCATCCGAACCTTCCTGTTATATAGTCTTCTGTAAGCTTTTGTTTAGGTCTTGTAAATATATCGTCAGTTTTTCCATATTCTATAATTTCTCCAAGATACATAAAAGCTGTCCAGTCGGATACCCTCGCTGCTTGTTGCATATTGTGAGTTACAATAACAATTGTCATTTTTTTGCCAAGTTCTCTTATGAGCTCTTCAATTTTAGCAGTAGATATTGGATCAAGGGCACTTGTTGGTTCGTCAAATAATAAAACCTCTGGTTCAACTGCGATTGCTCTTGCTATACACAGTCTTTGTTGTTGTCCTCCTGATAATGATAAAGCATTTTTGTTTAATTTATCTTTTACTTCTTCAAATAAATAAGCATCTTTTAATGCTTTTTCAACTCTATCCCTAATTTCAGTTTTATTTTTTATTCCTTTAAGTTTTAAGCCGAAGGCAACATTATCAAAAATTGACATATTAAAAGGTGTTGGTTTTTGAAAAACCATTCCTATTCTCATTCTTAAATTTATAACATTTATATTATTTTTTAAAATGTTTTCATTGTCAAAAATAATTTCACCTTCATATTTCGTATTTGGATATAAATCGTGTATTCTATTTAAACATCTTAGAAATGTAGTTTTACCACATCCTGATGGACCAATTAGAGCAGTTATTTTGTTTTCAAAAATTTTCAAATTTATGTTTTTAAGAACTTTTAAATTGCCATAATAAAAATTTAAGTTTTTTACTTCTAATTTGATATTTTCCATAGGATTAAAATTTTAAGGCACTTAAATATCCAATAAAACCTATGTGGGGGTATTATAGCGAAGGTTTATTTTTTGACTTTAAAATTTTCATCTATGCTTTGGATAACCAACCTTTTTCCAAAGATAGGTTCATCTTATGGTAAAGAAGTAGATAATTTATTTTGGTTTATATTTTGGATTTCACTATTTTTCTTTTTGATTGTTCAAATTGCTATGATTTATTTTGTAGTTAGGTATAGAAATAGAAGGGAAGAAGAGGTTAGTAATATTGAAGGGAACAATTTTCTTGAAATAACCTGGACGATTATTCCAACAATTATTCTTGTTATTATATTCTTTTATGGTGTTTATGTTTTTGATAATTTCCAAAGAAGACCTCCTGCTAATAGCTTGGAAATAAAAGTTATTGGTCATCAATGGTGGTGGGAATTTCAATATCCTAATGGTTATACTACAAGAGATACGCTAATTGTTCCTACTAATAAACCAATAAAGCTTATTATGACTTCAACCGATGTAATTCATAGTTTTTATGTAAGGAGTTTTAGAATTAAGGAAGATGCAGTTCCTGGAAGATATACTTGGACTTGGTTTAAGGTTGTTGAGCCAGGCGTTTATGATATTCAGTGTGCTGAATATTGTGGTTCAAGGCATTCAAAAATGATAGGATATATTAAAGCTGTTAATAGAAATGATTTTGAATCCTGGTTGGCAAGTGTTTCTAAGGAGACTGATTTATCTTCATTATCACCAGTTGAAAAAGGTAAAAAATTGTCTCAAATTAAAGGTTGTACAAGTTGTCATTCGGTTGATGGTTCTCAACTCGTAGGACCAACGTGGAAAGGTTTATATAGTCATGAAGTAGTTGTTTTAGAAAATGGAAAAGAAAAGAAATTAATAGCTGATGAAAATTATTTGAGAGAAAGTATATTAAATCCAAATGCAAAAATTGTTAAGGGTTTTCAAAATATAATGCCTTCTTATCAGGGTCAGTTAAATGAAGATGAGATTTTATCAATCATAGAATATATAAAAAGCTTGAAGTAAAAGGAGGGATTTAGATATGCTAAATAAACTTTTAAGCCATGAACCAAGACCTGGGATATTAGGTTGGTTGTTTTCAACGGATCACAAGAGAATCGCTCTTCTTTATTTTTGGACAATAATTTTTATTTTTTTAATAGCTGGTATTTTTGCACTTTTGATAAGAACTGAACTTTTTCTACCTGGAAAACAAACTGTTGATTCAGATACCTATAATAGATTATTTACACTGCATGGTGTAATGATGGTTTTTCTTGTTATTGTTCCTTTAATACCTGCAGTTATGGGTAATTATTTGATTCCGCTTATGATAGGAGCAAGAGATGTAGCGTTCCCAAAATTAAATCTTCTAAGTTATTGGATATTTTTAGCTGGCGTCATTGTTATTCTATCTTCACTTATATTTGGAGCTATTGATACAGGTTGGACGTTTTATACACCATATAGCCTTAAAACGGGAGGAGGTGTTCTATTGGCACTATTTGGTGTTTTTATTGTCGGTTTTTCATCTATTTTAACAGGTTTGAACTTTGTTGTTACAATTCATAGATTAAGAGCACCTGGAATGACCTGGAGTAAATTACCACTTTTCGTTTGGGCTTTATATGCCACTTCACTAATGAATGTTATTTCAACCCCTGTTATTGGTATAACATTATTGTTATTAATTTTAGAAAGAGTTTTTGGTGTTGGATTCTTTGACCCTACAAAAGGAGGAGACCCTTTAATGTTTCAACATTTCTTTTGGTTCTATTCTCATCCTGTTGTTTATATAATGATACTTCCTGGAATGGGTATAATCTCTGAATTAATTGCGGTTCATTCAAGAAAAAGGATATTTGGTTATTGGGCAATGGCTGCTGCTATCTTTGGAATTGCTTTTATTGGTTTTATTGTTTGGGCTCACCATATGTTTGTTAGTGGTATGTCTGATGTTGCAAGGTGGATATTTTCATTTTTAACGTTTTTTGTTGCAGTTCCAACAGGTGTTAAAATTTTCAATTGGATAGCTACACTTTATAAGGGTTCGATTAGATTAACAACACCTATGTTATTTGCTTTGTCATTTTTGTTTTTATTTACAATTGGTGGATTAACAGGGCTATGGCTTGCTACTATTGCTACTGATGTTTATTTACATGATACATATTTTGTAGTTGCTCATTTTCATTATGTAATGGTTGGGGGTGCTATAACTGCATTCTTTGGAGGATTATTTCATTGGTTTCCTAAAATTACAGGTAGAATGTACAATGAAAATTGGGGAAGATTAGGTGCTATTCTTATATTTATAGGTTTTAACTTAACATTCTTTCCTCAATTTTTATTAGGTATGCAAGGTATGCCAAGAAGATATTGGGATTATTTACCTGAATTTACTCTATTGAATCAAATATCTACAATTGGATCATATACAATAGCTCTTGGTGTTTTTGTTTCACTTCTAATATTACTTCTAGCATGGATAAGGGGTCAAAAAGCACCAGAAAATCCTTGGGGTGGTGCAACACTTGAATGGAAAACTTCATCTCCTCCTCCATATTATAATTTTGAAGAAATACCTCATGTAGAACATGGTCCTTATGATTTTGAGCATTTATTAAAGAAAGAAAAAGTTTCTCAATAAGGGGGTTTAAAAAATGGAACATATCTTAGAGCATAAGCATATTGAAACTACTCATAAAGATGATTTTTCTGCTAAACTTGGAATGTGGTTGTTCCTTGCCACTGAATTGCTATTATTCGCAGGTCTATTTACACTTTATTTTTTATTCAGAGGGATATATTTACCGTTTTTTCATGAAGGTCAAAAAGAGCTTCAACCAATTATTGGACTTATAAATAGTATCGTTTTATTTATTGGAGGATTAACTGCGGTTCTATCTATATCTGCAGCAAGAAAAAATAATAAAAATCACTTAATTCTATTTCTTCTTATTACAATTCTTACAGGATTAACATTTCTTGGAATAAAAGCTTATGAATATGTTTTAAAATTTGAGCATGGTTTATTTTTTAATATGGAGCATTTTAAAAGTCTGCCAAATGGGGAAAAAATTTTCTTTTCTCTATATTTTGTAATGACTGGTATTCATGCTTTACACGTTTTGATAGGTGTTGTTTTATTTTCATTTTTATTATTTTTTGCTATTAGGGGAGATTATAATTCAGAAAATTATATTCAAGTAGAAATAGGAGGACTATATTGGTGTCTCGTGGATTTAATATGGATGTATCTGTTCCCACTTCTATATTTAGTTAAATAATGGATTTTTTGAAAAAATTTTTTGAAGTTTTGTATAACTTTGACGCTTTTAAAGAAATTTCAAATAGGAATTACATTTTACCTTCTATGCTATTTTTTATAATTTCTACAATAACATTCAATAGCTTAAAAATTTACTTAAATTATGATAAATATAGAGAATTTATGTTAAATCAAATGGATAATAATCTCAATGAAATTAAAAAGAATTTGAAAAAACAGGGCTTAACACCTGAAGAAATTCAAAAAAGACTTGAAAATTATAAAAACATTTATCTAGCTTCAATATCTCTTGAAATTATTATTCTTTCAGAAATAGCGAAGGGAATTTTTATTCAACCAGTTATTTTTCTTATTCAAGCACTTGCTTTTAGTTTGATATTTTTTATTTTTTCAAAAGTTCAAATTAAATTAGATTTTAAGAAATTATTTTCAATTTTAATTTATTCAAAATCACCAATTATATTGGGTTCATTTATTGTTTTCGTTTTATCAATTGTTTTAAAAAATCCATTTTTTTCCTTAAATTTTTCAAATTTTATTCCTTATGAATTTGTTTCAAATAATGATTATTTAAAAGCTTTGAGAAATACACTTTATCATGTTGAGCCATTTTCAATTTCAAGTTTAATTTTACTTTCCTTTGGAATAAATAAAGCTTTTGAATTTCCATTTAAAAATGTTGTTTATGGTGTTTTTATTATATATTTTTCATTTTTGATTCTAAATGCTTTGTTTTATCTAATTTTCTTTAAATGAGAAGGATAATTTTTTTATTTCTGCTATCATGTTCAAAGGTAGATGTTCATCCAAAAATTTCAGTTAGTCCAAATCCTTCGCAATCAAATAGTTATGTAAATATATTGCTTGACATTCCTGATACTTTAAAAAAATTTGATAAGTACTTGGTTGTCCATTTCGTTTATAAAAATAGTAAGGAAAGAAAAGTTATTAAGTTAAGTGAGGAAAAAATTTATCAGATTTATCTTCCTGAAAGTTTGATTAATTATTCGGTTTATTTAATAATTGATACATTTAATGTAGGAATTGAAGGCATTAGGGTTTATGATGGTTCAAATCCAAAAGAAGGAACATTTTTTATTTCTTCAAGTTATACAAAAAATGATAGTGAAAAATTGACTCTTATTGAAAAAGAATTAAAATTTTATCCTAATAACATTAAAGCAAAAGCATATTACGATTGTTTAAAAGGAATTAAAAATAATGTTAGTGAAATTTATGAAATTTACTATAATATATGTAAAAATGAAAATGATTATCAAAGCATTTATAAGGCGTTATATTATGGTGATAGTTCTTATGAATTTTTATTAAAATTAGCAAGTATTTCAGATACAATTCTTGAAGTTGCTTCAAGGAAATTTCCAGATGATATTCAAGTTCAAATGATGAAATTAAAAAAGTTAAATGAAAAGAAACGATTTAATGAGGCTATAATTTATTCAGATTTTGTATTACAAAACTTAAATATGGAATGGTTGTATAAATTTTTTCCAAATTTAAATTATTTAGAAAGAAATAAAAAATTTTTTGAAAATTTTTCAAATGTTTATAAATTAAGGGCATTAGCGTATTTAGAATTAAACGATAGTTTGAAATATAAAGAAAATTTTTTACTTTATTGTCTGAATTATCCTAATGAGAATGAAGTTTATGAAGAATGTAAGAATTTTGATAGATTCTTAAATAAAATAAGGAAAAAGGAGAGGAAAAAATGAATAGAAAGTGGGCTATAAATATAGTTAAACAACATATAAAAAAGCCTAACCTTATAAAACATGTTATAGCGGTTGGAGGATGTATGAGGAGGCTTGCTAATTATTTTAATAAGGATGAAGAAAGGTGGGAAATGGCAGGAATTTTACATGATTTAGACTATGAATACACAAATGAGGATCCTCAAAATCATCCTGAAATGGGTGTGAATATATTGAGAGAATTAGGTTTTAATGATGAAGAAATTTTACATGCTATTTTAGCCCATAATAATAAGGTTCAACTTGAAACCTTAATGGACAAAGCACTTTACTTATCAGATCCTACAAGTGGCTTTATTGTTGCTTGTGCTTTAATTTTACCCCAAAAAAATTTGGATTATGTTGATGTTGATTTTATGTTAAGAAGGTTTAAAGAAAAATCATTTGCAAAAGGAGCTAATAGGGAACAGATATTAAGATGTAAAGAACTTTTAAATTTGGAGTTAAGTGAATTTCTTAATTTATGTCTTGAAGGTTTGAAACTTGTTAGAAGTGATCTTGAATTATAGAAATTGAAAATTTTATTGGTTTTCCATTTATTTTCTTTATTTGTAGTCATTTATAAGTTCTTTTCAATTAAGAAATTAAAAAGAAACTATCAAAATAACTTCAAAAAAATTTCTATTTTAATTCCTGCAAGAAATGAAGAAAAAAACATAGAAAGAATTTTAAATTCTATTAAAAATTTAGATTATGAAAATTATGAAGTTTTAATTTATGATGATTTGTCAGAAGATAGGACTTATGAAATTGCTAAAAGTTTTGAAAGTGAGAAAATAAGAGTTATAAAGGGATTTGATAAACCAAAAGATTGGGTTGGCAAAAATTTTGCTCTTTATAATCTTGTAAAATTTTCAAGTGGAGAAATTTTATTATTTTTAGATGCAGATATTGAAATCAAAGATAAAGAGATTTTAAAGAAAATTTCAGAAAATATAAATAATAGTGTTATTACAGGTTTTGGAAAATTTCAAGATTATGGTAGATTTGTTTTATCAATTGTTCCATATTTATTTTCAATAATTCCAGTAAATTTGGGTTTAAATGGTCAATTTTGGGCAATTAAAAAAGACATTTATTTAAAATACAATCCCCATCTTTTATTTAAAAATGAAATTCTTGAAGATGTTAAAATTGGAAATTATTTAAAAATGAAAAAGGTTAATGTTAAATTTTATGATTTAAAAGATGTATTTGAGGTTAGAATGTACAATAATTTTAATGAACTGATTGAAGGTCTCACAAAAAATTCTTATAGAATGTTTGGAAAATTATTAACACCATTTGCACTCATTTTTTATATTTTATTTTTTATATTACCATTTTTAAAATTTTGGAAGATTGCTATTTTGATAATTTTTGTAAAATTTATTTCAGATTTAAAATTTGGTTTTTCGATTAAAGAAACAATTTTAACACCAATTGGTTTTATAATTTTTGGGATGATTATTTTAAGGTCTTGGATTTTTTCTCTTTCAAATAGAATTTATTGGAAAGGTAGAAAAATTGATTCATAAATTATCTGCTTAATAACTTATTGTTGATCTTAAAATGGAAATTTTGAAGTCTTAGGCTTGATTTTAGAGTGAGTGGGTAAATAAGGGGTTATTTTATATTTCAGAATTACTAAACAGCGCAACTTAAAAATTTTCTGAAATTATAGATTTAGTGTAGGAAATAATAATGATTTCCGAATTACTGGGCAACTCATTTAACAAAATACTTTGTCCAATAAATATAGATTTAATCGGGGGAATTATTGAGGGGCTTTGCCCCCTGCCGAAAAAAGGAATTTACAAGCCGAAGGTTTAATTTTAGGGTGGGTGGGTAAAATATAGAAATAATCATAGTTTTAGAATTACTAGATAAGGCAAAAATAATGCTTTAAACTTTCAATTATGATAACACTAATTTCAATTTCTCAAATAACAAGGGAGGAATTTTTAGAATTTAAAAAATATGTTGAAGTTCAATTTACAAAAACAGAAGAAAAATTTAAAGCTATTGAAGCTCAAATTCAAACTTCAAACCAAAGGATAGAGGATTTATAATTGGATTTGGTTTATGGAAATAGTAATCAAACTTGAACAACAAAAAATTAAAAAACCAAAATCAAGCTTTAATTTTTATTCTTGAAAAATTTATTAATGGAGCAAGTAAAGAAGAGATTAAAGCGGAAATTGAAATAATTAAGAAAATGTCATAAAAAATAATAAAAAATGAAAACACTTCTTTTATTTCTTTTTGGAAGTTTTTCATTAATTTTAACTCAATATCCATTTTTTTTCTTTCCAGCAAGTTTATTTGCTTTTGTTCCATTACTTATTATTGTAAAAAATTTTTCTAATAAAAAGACTTTTCTTGTTAGTTTCTTTTATACACTGCCATTTTTTTATATTCATTTACAATGGTTATACAATTTAGATGTTGGCAGAGACCTTGGAATTTTACTAATAATTGGTGTTAGTTTTATGATAATTTTAAGAACAATTTTATTTTGTATTTGGTTTTTACTATTTAGGAATTCAAGGAGTCCTATTATTTTTGGACTTTCATTTACAATTTATGAATGGATTATCTCTTATTGGTTATTTGATTTATCACTTCCTTGGGCTAATTATTATTATTCGTCACTTGGTTTTTTAATATATGCTCAAATTAGTTCAGTTCTTGGTCCTCATTTCATAACATTTTCTCTTATTACATTCAATTATGCACTTTATCTTTCAATTGAAAGAAGAATTAATATATTGCCATATTCATTTTTTATATTAATTATAATAATTTTTGGTATCTTTTGGAAAAATTTTAAAATGAAAGAAAATAATTATTTAAGAGTTGCTATTATTCAACCGAATGTTCTTCCAAGATATGCTTATGACCCTATGGAATGGAAAGAAACGAGGGAATCATTTTCAATTTTATTGGATTCTATAAAAAATAAGGACTACGATATTTTAGTTTTATCTGAATCAGCAATACCTGGCATTTATCCTCAAAATTATTGGAATTTTGAACTTGTTAATAAAATTTTAAAAGAAACAAAAAAACCAATTTTAATGGGAAGTGCTCGTGAAGAAGATGGTAATTATTATAATACTGCATTACTAATTGATACAAGTGGTAAAATTGTTGATTTTTACGATAAAGTTCATATTGTTCCTTTTGGTGAAAATTTGCCATTTTATGAATATCTTCCAAATTTTATTAAAAATTTAGATTTAGGTCAAGGCAACTATAAGAAAGGAAAGTTTTTCAAACCTATTAATTTTAAAAAACAAAAAATTGGTATTATGATATGTTATGAAAGTATATTTCCTGAAATTTCAAGAAATTTAGTTAGAAATGGGGCAAATGCTCTCTTTGTTATAACAAATGATGGATGGTTTGGTCCTTCAATAGGACCAAAGGAACATTATTTATTTTCAAAATTAAGAGCAATAGAAACGGGAAAATTTGTCGTTAGGAGTGCAAAAACTGGTATTTCTGCTATAATAAGTGATAAGGGTGAAACGATTAAAAAATTAGATTTATTTAAAAGAGGATATTTAATTGAAAGCATTCCTACTAATGACTATAAGACATTATATTCTTACATTGGAGAATCTTGGATTTTTGTTATTTTCTTGTTTTTAGTGATTTTAAAATTTCTTCAAATTTTCTATAGAAATTCTCATAACTAAATAATTTAATAAATAATTCCCTTTGATTAAAATCTTCAACTTCAAACCTTTTAATATAATTTGCTATTTGTTCTATATTTTCAAAACACCACTGATATTTCCCAATTAATTGTAAAATTTCAAAAGCTCCACCTGCACTATTCAAAACTAAAACAGGAACACCATAATAAAGTGACTCTAAACAAACATAAGGAAATGCTTCATAATAACTTGTTATTATAATTGCTTTTGCCTTATTAATAAATTCATAAACATTGTTAACATATCCAAAAAATTTAATGTTATTGTAATTTTTCCCTTCAACACCTAAAATCCATCCCTCATAATTAGTTAATAATTTCATAAGTTCTAAGAATTTATTTAGTCCCTTAATCCAAGCATTTCTTCCAATCCAAAGTAAAACATTATCATTTTTATTTCTTTCTATTTTTGGTAATGAATCAAAATCCAAAGGATAATGTAAAATAAAACTATTAACATTATAAAATTTTTTAGCCATAAAACTCATAGAAAATGAAACACTTATAAAATAGTCAAAGTTTCTAAGCCAATTTTTAAATTTAATAAGTTTTAAGATATGATAAGGGTTAAATTCAAATTTATTTAAAATCATTCTTTTAGAAACCTCTCTTAAACCTTGAAAATAATAAATTTTTATTTTATTTTTGAAAGGTTCAAAGTTAAAATTAGGAATGTAGCCATGTAAAATAATAATATCAACTTCATTTATACTTAAAGGTGGTTTTTTTTGTTTTTTCATTTCCCAAATTATTTGACCTCTTTTTTCAAGAATTTTTAAAAATGTTCCTATTCCACCTCCTTTTATATTCGTAATATGAAGAACTTTCATTATTTCAATATAAATTCAGGATTATCTAAAACTCTTTTAATTCCTTCGTTTATAGAGATAAATTTTTTCTTGTAAAACACTCTTAACTTTGAAATATCGGGACATCTTCTTTTCATATCGCCTTCTTGGAGGGGTGGGAGAAAGACGATTTGGGATTTTGAATTTGATAAATTTTTAATAATATTAGCAAGTTCTAAAATTGTTATTTCATTATCAGAGCCTATATTAACAATTTCATTTATAAAAATATCATTTTCAATTGTAAAAATGATTATATCTATTAAATCATTTATATAAAGAAATGTTCTCGTTTGTTTTCCATCTCCATATATTGTAATTGGTTCATTTTTTAAAGCTTGTTTTATAAATTTAGAAATTACAAAATCTGGTCTTTGAAGTTCCCCATATATATTGAATAATCTAAAAATTGTCCAAGATAAATTATGTTGTCTTGAAAAATGTCTAATATAGGTTTCTCCAAATACTTTTACAACTGCATAAGGCAATTTTGAGTTTAAAGGTGTTGATTCCTCATCTTGTGGAATTTTAAATGGTTCTCCATAAACTTCGGATGATGATGAAAAAAATAACCTTTTAACATTTGTATAATATGAAAGATGGACAATGTTTTTTATCCCTTCAATATCCTTAAAAACAAGCATCGGGTTTTCTAATGTTTGCTTAACACCAACAACAGCAGCGAGATGAAAAACATAATCAAACGAATAAGTATAAAAAATTGATGATATTGAATTAAAATCATTTACATCACAATTTATAAATTTAATATTCTCTGCTTTTTTAAGTCTTTTTAAATCTCCAAATAGTAAATTATCAACACACACAATAAACCAATTTGGAAACTTTTCAGATAAGGCATTTGCCAATGATGCACCTATAAAACCTGCTCCACCTGTTATAAGAACTTTTTTCATAGTATGAAATTTTAAACGAGGCAAAAGATAGGGTATTTATAGCAGGAAAAATATATATTTTTAGAATTATTAGAAATTCTCCTTAAAATTTTAAGTTTAATGAAATTTCCAACTTCTTTAATTTTTTTGATCGTTTCATTATTTTTTTATTTTTTGCAAACTGATTTTTCTCTGTTTTTCCTCTCAGTTCATAAATTAATGATAATTTTTATTGTTGCTTCTTCATTATCAATTTCTGGTCTTATTTTACAAAACTTACTAAAAAATCCACTTGTTGAACCTTATATTCTTGGTATATCATCAATATCTGCTCTTGGTTATGTTTTATCAATTATCTTAAATTTAAATGTCATTTTATCAAATCTCCTAATGCTAATTTTTGTTTTTATCTGTTTTTTTATTATCATTCTGAATTATGATAATTCATTTAAACTCGTTTTGGTGGGTATCGCTATAAATATTTTATCTTCAAGTTTAATAAATTTTTTAATGGCAATTTCAAAACAAGATATCTTTAAAACCATTTTTATTCTTTGGGGAAATGTTGATAGAATTTTAAGAAATTCGGAAATTATATTTTTATATTTTTGTTTTGTGTTTGTTATAATAATTATATTTTGGTTGTTTTTAAACCATGAAAAACTTTTGTTATTATCACTTTCAGATGAAGAAGCATTAAGTTTTGGATTTGACATAAGAAGATATAAAAAAATTTTTTTAATAATAAGTTTTCTCTTAACATCAATTAGTGTTTATTTTGCTGGAATTATTGGTTTTATAGGTTTAATTGTTCCTCATATTTCAAAAATGTTAAATGGTGACAATTATGGTTTTGTAATAGTGGATAGTATTGGTTTTTCAGTATCTTTTATTGTTTTTTCTTTTTTAATTTTCAAGTTTTTAAATTTATCTTTGCCAATAGGCATAATAACATCAATAATTGGAACGCCATTTTTTATTGTAATTCTTTTAAGATATTTTAGATAATAGTTGTCCTTTAAAATTTTAGGCTGTAAGTAGTTCCTTTTGAGTGGTTTTCATTCTTTTATCCGAAATTATAACTTTAAAAGATGGGATAGAAATTTTGAAAAAAAGAAATTATGATGTATTAATAAATTTTTATGAGGTTGAAAAAGCAAGAGGTAATTATATTCAAGCTAAACAATTTTATAATCCTAATTTTTCAATAAGTTATAGTTCTATTAATTATGACCCAAAATTAAGAGCATTTTATGACGATAATAATACTCAATTTTCTGCAGGTATAAATTGGGATTTAATAGATATAAGTGGCAAAAGATTTTATTCTATTCAAGCATCTTATTCAAATTGGATTGCGCAGGAATATTTGTTTAGGTCTTCTTTAAGAGAGATAATTATTCAATTCATTAATCAATTTTTTCAAACGTTATCAGATAAAGAGTATCTTAATTATTTAAAGGATGATTTTTCAAACTATGAAACATTTCTTGATATTTTATCAAAGAAGTACGAGATAGGAAGTCTTAGTTATGTTGATTATTTGAAATTTAAATTTTATAAATTGGAACTAGAAAATGCTATAAAAGAGGCTCAGCTAAATTATGAGAATGATCTGAGGGAACTTTCATTTCTTCTTGGAGGAGGAAATTATGAGCCTTCAATAAAAAATGACACTATTTTAGAAAGTCTTGAAATTAATGAACTATTAAAGAAAGCTTATGAAAATAGAAGCGATTTAAAAGCCTTTAAAAACACAAAAGATTTTTATGATTATGAATTGAAATTATATAAAGCTTATTTAATACCTGATATTTATTTTCAATTTCAATATGATCCAATTGGAACGGAATATACACCGAGATTTGGCATTGGTTTATCTTTTGATTTGCCATTTTTTGATAGGAAACAAGGCTTTATAAATTATTATCAAGCACAAATAAAACAAGTTGAAATTTTAATGAGTAAAACAATTGAGAATATAAAATTAGATATTGAAACAAGTTAGATCTAGTTAAGAGAGTAAAGGAAGCTTATAATGTTGGTGGTTCTTCTGCTTTAGAATTAATAGATGCTTTTAGAAGTTATAGGGAATTTGAGAAAAAGAAAATTCAAGCTTATTATAACTATCTATCAAGTTATCATATAGCAAAAGTTATGGCTGAAAGCTATGACTAGATTTTACCCTTTAATAACCATTTTTCTTTTGATCTTTGCCTGTGAAAGGGCAAATGAAAATGATGTTAGCGTTAATTTTACTTATAAGTGGTCAAAAGTTAAAAGTGTAGAATTGGTAGATTATGTAGAATCAATAGCAACTATTGAACCTTTTAAAGCTGGTATTGTTCAAGTATATTCTAAGGTAAATGGAATTTTGGAAAATCTAAATGTCAAGGTTGGAGATAGTGTTAGGAAAGGAGATGTGCTAGCATTAGTTAAAAGTAGTGATATTAGTGATATATATGCTCAAATGAATTCTCTTAGGAGTGAGCTAGATAAAGCTGAAAAATTACTTGATATGAAAAGAAAATTGTACAATATTGGAGCTATATCAAAGGAAGAGCTTTTGGAAGCTGAAAATGAATATAATTCAATTAAAGCTGAATATGAGGGTATTGAAGAGAAGGTTAAGTACTATCAAATTAATAAGAATTCATTATATTTAACTTCTCCAATAAATGGTATAGTTTATCAAATAAATGTTAGAGAGGGTGAAGCAGTTTCCACGGATAAACCTATTTTAAGCATAGCGGATCCTAAGAACATTGTTATTGTTGCTAAAATTCCAGAAAATGAAATTAAAGATTTTTCAAGATACTTAGGTAACTTGCTATATATAAGTGATGTGGTGAATCCTGATACAAGAACAATAGATGTTTATATAAAACCAATTAATGTTCCAAATATAAGAATAAATTCATTTTTTGTAATAAAGATAAATAATCAGAAAAAAAGGTATGTTATTCCAAAGGATGCTTTAATATATAAGGGAGGAACCGAAGTTGAAAGAAGTTAATTTTATAAAAGAAGTTAATGATGGGATTTTTGTTAGCAAGTAAAAAAGTTTTGCTTTTTGTTTGGAAAAACTCAATTGCTTTTTTTGTAATAACAATAATAATAATTTTAGCAAACTTATTATTTCTTAAAAATTTAAATATTGAAGCATTTCCAGATCCATCTCCCCCTATAGTTGAAATAGTAACACTCTATCCAGGAAGAACTGCTGAGGAGGTTGAAAAACAAGTAACTATACCCTTAGAGGTTGCATTAGCTAATTCAAGAGAAATAGATAAAATTTATTCCATATCATTATATGGTCTTTCTGATATAAGATGTAAGTTTTCTTATAATATATCCTATAAAGAGGCTAAGCAAGAAGTTTTGAATAGACTTTCACAGGCAGAGTTGCCACCTAGTGTTTCTCCTTCTATTATTCCAAATCAAATAGGTGAAATAATGAGATATACTATTGAGGGACCTTTAAGTTTATTGGATAAAAGGACAATTCAGGATTGGATTGTTAGTAGGTATATAAAAACTGCATATGGGGTAGAGGATGTTCCCAGTTATGGGGGGTACATAAAAGCTTATATTGTTGAATTAAAAATGGATGAATTAAAAAAATATAAAATATCAATATCTGATGTTGTTGATGCAATTTCTCGCTCGAATACTAATGCAGGTGGAAGACCAATTGAAATAGGTAATCAATATCTTATGATTCAAGGCAAAGGTATGGTAAGTGATATTGAAGACATAAAAAATATAGTAATTGATGTTAGAAATGGTTTCCCTATAAAAGTTTCGGATGTTGCTTCTGTAAAACTGGGTAATGTTCCAAGAACTGGTATTGTTGGCTTGAATAACAAGGACGATATAGTAATGGGAATAGTGGTTATAAGAAAAGATGCAAAGAGTATACCTGCTATAAGTTCAGTTCATCAAAAAATAAAAGAATTAAATGAAAGAATACTACCAAAAGGACTAAAAATTGTTCCATTTTATGAAAGAGGTAAGCTCGTTTATGAGGTTATAAAGAAGGTTGTTGAAATAGCAATTATTGGGATAATTCTTGTTTTTGTTTCTATTTTTATTTTCTTGGGAGATTTAAAAAGTGCTATATTTACTTCTTTGATAGTTCCATTTTCACTTATTATTTCACTTGGAATTATGTCTATAAAGGGAGAATCAGCAAGTTTCTTATCGATAGCAGCTATTGATTTTGGTATTATAGTTGATCTTGCCTTGTTATATATTGAAGATTATTTTAGATTACTAGATAAAGTAGGAAGTCCTCAAAGAGCTATAATGTTATCAGCAGAAGAAACCACAAGTTTGCTTATATTTTCTATATTGATTATCATGATATCTTTTATACCAATATTTTTAATGGAAGGGGCTGAAAAACAAATTTTTTATCCTATGGCTAAAACTTATTTGTATGCCCTTATTATTTCTATAACCTTAACTTTTACATTTCTCATAGCTTGTATAAGAATTTTCATAAAATCATCAAGAGATAAAATAACTTTACCTGTTAAATTTTTGCAAAATTTATATTCAAGACTTTTAAATTATCTAACTTTGTTAAAACTTAGATTTTTTATTTTTGTTGGATTATCAATGCTTTTAATCATCGGAGTATTAACACTATTTGTAGGAATGGAGTTTCTTCCTAAGATGGATGAAGGTAATATATACATGAGAGTTATTTTCCCTTATTCAATATCTCTGGAAAAGACATATGAGAATGCTAAAAAAATAAGAGATAATCTTATTAAAATCCCTGAAATAAAAACTATTGAATTTCAGGTTGGAAGACCAGAAGATGGCACTGATCCTACAGGACCATTTAATTCAGAGTATTTTATAGATTTGAAACCTTACAATACATGGAGAAAGGGTTTGACAAAGGAAAAGCTTGAAAATGAAATAAGAAGTGTAGTTAGATCCTTATTCCCAAATGCTGATATTGATGTTTCTCAATATATTCAAGCTAATCTCCAAGAAACAATGTCAGGTGTTAAGGGTGAAAATGCCATTAAAATATTTGGAGATGATTATTATAAATTAGATTCACTGGCAGAAATTATAGCAAAAAAGATAAAAGGTATTAGTGGATTCCAAGATGTTAGTATAGTAAGGGAATTAGGTCAGCCTTATTTGAGAATAGAGGTTGATAGATTTAAAGCATCTATGTTCGGTTTATCTATTGATGATATAATGAAGTCTATATCTGTAACTTTGGCAGGCTTACAAGTTTCAGAAGTTATTGAGGGTGATAAAAGATTTCCTATAATTGTTCTTGGTCCTATTGAATATAATAAAGATCTAAACAAAATAAAAAGTATTCCACTAATTACAAAGCAAGGTTATTTTGTTCCTCTTTCGGCAGTTTCAAAAATATATTTTGATAATGGATTATCGTTTGCTTACAGAGAAAACTATAAAAGATATATTCCTATAAAATTCAGCATTAATTCAAGAGATGTTATTGGTACAATTGTTAAGGGTCAAAAGGCCATTCGGGATATAAAACTACCCGAAGGGTACTATGTAGTTTGGTCTGGACAATTTGAGGAATTTTCAAGAACTATAAGAAGATTATCAATCTCTGGTTTGTTTGTAATTTTTGTCCTATTTTTATCACTTTTTATTTTTAACAGATCTCTTATTAACACACTTATTGTTATGAGTAGTATTTTATTTGCTGCATTCGGAGGTATATTATCGCTATTTTTAGCAAGGCAACCAATTAGTGTTTCTGCTATTGTCGGATTTATTTCAATAATAGGAATATCAATTTTGAATGTGTCTTTTATTGTTGAACAATATAAGAAAGTTTTAGTTGAGGAAGGTTTGAGAAATAATGAAGCAATTAAACAAGCCATGATTAAGAAATTTAGAGCTGTTTTAGCTAGCTCGATAACTGCTTCGCTTGGTTTATTACCAACTGCATTATCAAAAGGTATCGGCACGCAAGTTCAAAAGCCTCTTGCTATTGTAGTTGTAGGAGGTATGTTTATTTCCGCAATATGTATTTTACTATTTATGCCTGTTCTTTTAAGATATGTTGAGGTTCCAAATTATGAGATTTAAAATTTTCATAGTTTGAAAAAAGTCTATATAAAATCATTTCCAGAATATTCCATAGTTTATGATGATCTCTTAGTTTCAAGGGAAGGTGGTCCTGGACCAGGTGATGTTGTTTATGTTTATCATAAAAGTGGTAAGTTTATAGGCTCAGCATTTTACAATCCACATTCAAGAATAGCGTTAAGAATTTTTTCATTTAAAGAAGAAGATTTTGATTATGAATATATTAAAAAGGCACTTTTGAGAGCTTACGAATATAGAAAAAGTCTAGGTTTTTGTGAGGCATTTAGGTTAGTTTATTCGGAAGTTGACTTTATGCCTGGATTAATTATTGATAAATATAAAGATGGATTTGTTTTTCAAGTTTTCTCAATTGGTATTGAAATTAGAAAGCAACTTGTTATTAAGGCACTAATTGAAATTTTTAATCCATTATTTATTTATGAAAAAAGCACTGGACATTTAAGGAAACTTGAAGGACTTCCATATATAAATAAATTGCATTATGGAGAAATTCCTAACAACTATGCTATAAAAATAAATGATATAAATTTTAAGTTTTTCATTGGTCAAAAAACATCTTTATTTTTAGACCAAGCTGAAAACTATCTAAAATTATCTAATTACATTGAGGATGGATTTGAAATTCTTGATGCATTCTGTTATGTTGGGGGTTTTGGATTACATTTTTTGAAGAGGAACGTTAATGTTGTATTTTTAGATATTTCTGAAAATGCTTTAAATATATTAAAGGAAAATTTAGCTATAAATAAAATAAATGGAAGTTATGAAATTGTTTGTTCAGATGTGTTTGATTATTTGAAAAATTGTAATAGAACATTTGATTTTATTGTTCTTGACCCTCCCGCATTTACAAAAAGTAAGCAAAAGCTTGAAAATGCTTTAAAAGCCTATGATAGATTACATAAATTGGCAATAAATTTATTGAAAAAAAATGGTTATCTAGCAACATTTAGTTGTTCATTTTATATAACTGCTGAACATTTAATTGAAAGTATTAAGAAGGTATCAAAAGATAACTTTATCATATTGGAAAGTCTTTATCAATCAAAAGATCACCCTTGGGCTTTAAAATTTTCAGAGAGCTTATATTTAAAAGGTTTTTTATTTAAAAAGATATGAAAAAATTTTTTATGTTTTTAATGATAATGGCTTGTAATGTAAAAAAGCCAGAGAGCGGTCCAAGTTGGGATGTTTATCCAAGATTTCCAATAGGTGATTCAATTTCTTCTGCTTATGACATAGCAAGAAAAAGTGCTCGTAAGGATTCATTTAAAATCGTCCGCGTTGATGATAATTTATTTTATTGGGTAGAGGAGGATAAGAAATTAAATGATACTATTAATCTTCCAACAGATACAATAACTTCATTATTTGTTATAAACTTTAATAAACCCAAAGAAATCATTAGAGGTTATGATAAGGTTTATATTAATGATTGTAAAGCAAGAATAAAGCTTTATTTCAGAAATGTCTTAAATGATTATATATATAGTTATTTGAAATTAACAATACTTTACAAAGAAACGAATCAATCTCAAAGCTATATTATACCAAATATAACAATACCCCCTGGTGATTATAGAACGAATCCCTATATTTATGAGAAAGATGGTTTTAGAATAAAAGCTGAAACAACGATTGTCTATATGGACTTTATAGCAGAATCCTCAACGAATCCAAATTTATTTGCAATTCTTGATAGTTCAATTGGTCAGTTTTGGGTTCCTCCACATTTTGAAGCTTATGATACTATAATTGCTTATAACTTGGCTAACTTTGAACAAAACCAACCAATACCAAGTGAAACACTTAGATTTAAAGTTAAAAAATTATGGGTTGAGTTATATACAAGGCATTCAATACCTATGAAAATACTATCAAATGTATGGCTTAAAGATACTATTTCTAATGATTCTATATTTATCACTAATGAGTACTTTAAAAGTGCTCCAAAAGATCCTTTGACAGGTTATTCAACAGGTTATATTTATGATACAATTATTATTGTTTTAGATACAAATCAGTTAAACTATTATAATCAAAGAAGGGGGAGGTTAAAGTTTTCGCTTTGGGGTATTGCTCCGATATATACCAATTATCCTGAAAGAGTTTATATAAGAAGTAAGGATTCTCTTGAAGTGTGGGGTGATATAAAAGCAATAATTGGTATAAATCAGGGGAAATAAAAATGGTCTTTTTGTTAAGTTATTTTAATCCTGCTTATCCTGGTCTTTTATATTATCCGAATTTCTATTTTTCAATACCATATCTTAAAGCTCAAATTACAAATAATTGGATAAATTTAAATATATATAATGCTTATGTTAATAGTTTCATAAGTGATAACGATAAGAACTATTTGTTATCACAAATAGATGGAAGAAATTATTTTATATGGGGTTTTGTTGATGCTTCAATTTTTTTAAATTTTAGAGGATTTTATATAGGAATTGAAAATTCTGGGGGCTCTTATCTCTCAACAAAAACGAATGATTTGATTTCATTTATTCTTTTTGCTAATAATGAAGTTAATAAAAATTATGATTTATCAATAGAAAAAGGACAAATGTTAAATTACATTCAATACTTTTTAGGTTATGCTTATAGATATAAGGACCTTATTTTTGGATTAAGGTTAAATTACATTCAAACAACACCTTATTTAGAAATTCTTTCAAATGTTAATTTAGATAACAATAGAAATTATATTTCAAGTTATGATACAATAAAATTAAGTTATTATGCGGGTGGTGATGGATTATCCGCTGATTTTGGTTTTCTATATGAGCCAAGAGGTAAAGGATGGTTTATTGGATTTAATGTAAGAAATTTACTATCTTCTTTAAACTTTTCAAATACTTGGAAATTTCCATTTTATAAGCCAGATTTTAGAGATAGTATATGGATTATTAGGGGTTATTTTCATAAAACCTCTGATACGACTGCTGAATTTACAAAAATTGATAGTTTCTTATTTTATTTAACACCTGAGGAAGCATTTGAATTAACATTAATTGGAAATTTAGATAGTGTAAATGTTTTGAGGATTTTATTCTCTGACACATCAAGGAAACTTCTTTTAAATAATTATGTTTATTCAAAAAATATCTCAAAGAATTTTAGAATCCCACCAATTTTGTCGTTAGATTTTGGTTATAGAGATTTGACTAATAAATATGGATTTAATTTTAGTTATATTCAAGGTTTTAGTGAAAGTTTTATATCCACTAAGAAACCAAAGTTTTTAGCAAGTGCTTTTTATAAAATTTTAAAATTTTTACCACTTGGATTTTATATATCTATTGGAGGAAGGGAAAAATTTGAATTTGGATTTAATGGTGGTCTTGATTTTAATTATTGGATTTTGAAAGGTGGATGGGATTGGTCAAGAGGGTTTAGTTATTCTGCAAAAGGTCATAGGTTGTATTTAGAAAGTGCATTTCAATCTCCAATAAAAGGTAAGCTTCAAATAAAAGTTATTGATTCACTTACAAATAAAGTAATTGCTAATGCTGAAATTAATATAAATGAAGGCTCAAAAACAATTAGGAAATTATTCACGAATTACGATGGTCTTGCTATATTAAATTTATCACCAAATAAATATAAATTAGAAGTTTCTGCAAAGAATTATATTACAAAATTTGATTCTGTGGAAGTTATTCCAAAAATTATAAATAATAAAATTGTTAAACTTATGCCAGCAGGAGGATTAATAAATATCGTTGTTCTTGATAGTATAACAAAAGATACTCTTAAAGATGTTAAAGTTGTTATAAATGATAGTTTATATAGTTATTTTGGTGGAATTTTGAAAGTTTTTGCCAAAGAAGGTAATGCTAAGATAATGGCTTTTAAAGATAGATATAAAGATTATTATGATGTTATTGATGTTAAAGTTGGTGATAGTATAAATAAGGTTATTTTAATGAATCCAAAGTTTGCCAATTTAATAGTTAAAGTATTTGATAGTGAAACAAAACAGCCATTAATTGCGAATATAAAGTTATTTAGAAATGACAGCTTATTAAAGGATTTATCATCTGAAAATTTCAAAATTGAACTTGAAAATGGGAATTATAAACTAATTGTAAATAAAGAAAATTATTCTCAATATATTGACTTATTTGAAATGAAGGGAGGCGTTGATTTGACAAAAGAAGTTTATTTAAGTAAGGATATTGGTTATTTATTGGTTGAAGTTATTGATAAAACTAGTGGTGAGCATTTAAGTAATGTTCAAATTTCTTTAATTTCAGAAAAGAATGATACAATTTCAAAATCAATAACTGATAATAGTGGAAAATATGAAACTTCAATCAGTAAGGGTCTTTATAAGATATTGGCTCAAAGAGATGATTATTTACCAAATTCAGATTTCGTAAAAGTTGAAAAAAATTCAAGAAATAAAATTATTATTCCATTAACGCCAAAATTTGCTATTATTTATGGTTTTGTTCTTGATGCAGAGAAAGGTTTTAGAGTAAATGCCAAAATCGATATAAAGAAGGATAATAGTTTAATAAAAACAATTGAAGGGGATAGTTATTATGTTAAACTTGATGCAGGAAATTATGTTTTTGAAGTAAGAGCCAAAAATTATGCACCAAGAATTGCTGATATTGTTTTAAATAATGGAGATAAATATAGAAGAGATTTCTTATTAACAAAAGTTGGACAAGTATTTACATTTAGGAATATATATTTTGACTTTAATAAAGCAACAATAAGAAAAGAATCTTATCCTGTTCTTGATTCAATATATCAATTTTTAGCGGAAAATCCAACAATTGTTGTTGAGGTTGCTGGACATGCGGATGAAAGAGGGGGTTATGAGTATAATATAAGACTTACGCAAGCAAGGGCAAATGCTGTCGTCGATTACCTCGTTAAAAAAGGTATAAATCCAAATAGATTGATTCCAAAAGGTTATGGATGGACCCAACCTGTTATTAAAGGTGCTAAAACTGAAAAAGAACATCAATTGAATAGAAGAGTTGAATTTAGGATTATAAAGGAACTTGAAGGACAATAAGTATGTCTGAATTTTTAATAAAGCTTATCATATATGGTGTTAGTTTATGGATTATCTCCTATATTACACCTTGGATAAGGTTTTCTTCTCCTTCTTCTCTAATTATTTCAACAATTATTATAGGAATTTTGAATGCCTTAATAAAGCCTATTATTCTGATTTTAACATTTCCTTTAACGATCATAACACTTGGAATTTGGATATTTTTTGTAAATTTATTCTTGTTCTATATAACAAGTTTAATTGTTCCTGGATTTCAAATAAATGGATTTCTAAATGGTCTTTTATCAGTTATCGTATTTTCTATTTTAAGCACTATTATTTCAAAGTTAATATAAATGCCTCTATCATATATGCTTTAAAATTTTCAAACTGCCTGCGTAGCTCAGATGGTTAGAGCGCTTCCTTGGTAAGGAAGAGGTCGGCGGTTCAAATCCGCCCGCAGGCTTATGTTGTTAGTTTTAATAGTTTTATTTTTTTTAATTCCAATAAATCTATATTTGATTTTTATTTGGGCTCCTCCTGTTAATTGGCCAGGTGATAAAGGTTTAATTCTTGGTCATATTCAAAAAATTTTTTATTATCATGTTTCATCTGCTTGGCTTATGATGTTATCCTTATTTTTAGCTCTAATTTTTTCTATCTATTATTTGAAAAATAAAAATATAAAGTACGATTTAATGGCATCTGTTTCAGTAAAACTTGGTTTGCTATTTGGAGTTATAGCATTGTTTATGGGCTCAATTTGGGCAAAGCCTGCCTGGGGTGTGTTTTGGACATGGGATCCAAGACTAACCACTATGGCAATAACAATTTTATTTTATCTTGGATATATTACTTTTAGGAATATGCTTAATGATGATATTGAAACGAGAGCAAAAATTTCTTCATTTTTAGCAATTATTGGTTTTTTAAATGTTCCATTAACTTTCCTATCAATTAGAATTTGGAGAAGTATTCATCCTATTGTTATTGAAGGTTCAAGTGAAAAGTTTAAAATGTCTCCTGAAATTTCATTTGTTTTAATTTTTAGTATCTTTACACTTTCAATTTTTTATATTCTTTTGTTTTATTTAACTTATAAGGTTGAGCTTTTGGATTTAAAAAGGAGTTAAAAATTTGATTTATCTATTTATTGCTTATCTTGTATTTTGGCTATTTATTTTCTTATATTTATTGATTTTGTATAGAAAATTAAAGAACTTTTAAACATGGAAAAAATTTTTGACCTTGATTATTACGATTATGAAATAGATGAGAAATTAATAGCACAAGAACCTTTAAAAGAAAGAGATTTGTCAAGACTAATGGTTATTCATAAAAGCGATTTTAAAATTGAACATAGAATTTTTAAAGATTTAATTTATTATCTTAAAAAAGATGATTGCCTTGTTTTAAATAATAGCAAGGTTATAAAAGCAAGGTTGATAGGTTATCTTAATGGCAAAGAAGTTGAAATTTTCTTAACAAGGGCAATTAGTAATGATGAATTTGAAGGTATTGGAAAGCCATTAAAGAAATTCAAGAAAGGTTCAATTATTGAAGTTGGTGAATTTAAAATTTTAGTAAAGGAGGTTTTAAAAGGTAAAAGAATATATTTTTGTGAAAATTATATGGAAGTTTTTGAAAAACATGGTCAAATTCCTTTGCCCCAATATATAAAAAGAAAACCTACAAAAGAAGATGAAATTTTTTATCAAACTGTTTATGCTCAAAAGGAAGGTTCAGTTGCAGCGCCAACCGCAGGATTACATTTTACAGAAAAATTGCTTGAAGATATTAAAAATTTAGGTGTTAATGTTTGTTATATTACACTTCATGTAGGTATTGGAACATTTAAACCAATTTTAGAAAAGGATATTAGAAAACATCAAATGGATTATGAATATTATGAGATTCCTGATGAAACTGCAGAAATAATTAAATCATCAAAAAGAATAATTTCAGTTGGAACAACTACAACAAGAACACTTGAATTTTGGAATTTTGATGAAAATCCAAGAAAGGGTTGGACAAATCTTTTTATTTATCCATCTTATAAATTTAAAGTTATAGATGCTCTTATAACTAACTTTCATCCTCCAAAATCAACACCTTTATTATTAGTTAGTGCTTTTATTGGTGATTTTGAAAAAGTTAAAGAAGCATATATATTAGCCCAACAGATGAAATATAGATTTTATTCTTATGGCGATGCAATGTTTATAATTTAATTTTACTGCTTTAAAATTTCAAAACTTCTATGAAAGTTCCATTAATAGAATGTATTCCAAATTTTTCAGAAGGAAGAAGGAAAGATGTAATCGATGAGATTGTAAATAGTGTTAAAATTCTTGGAATTGAAATTCTTGATGTTCATTCAGATGAGGACCATAATAGAAGTGTTCTGACATTTGTTGGAGTTCCTCATCAGGTTGAAGAAGCAATTTTAAGAATGTTTGAGGCAGCTATTAGTTTAATAGATTTAAATAAACATTCGGGAACACATCCAAGGATTGGAGCAATTGATGTTGTTCCATTGGTTCCAATAAGGAATTATACAATTGATGAAGCTATAAAACTATCAAGGAGAATAGGGAAGAAAATTTATGAAAAGTTTGGTGTTCCTGTTTATTTTTATGAACTTTCTGCAACGAGAGAAGATAGGAAAGATTTACCAAGTATAAGGAATATAGGTTTTGAAAAATTGAAGGAAGATATTCTTTATGATGATTATAGGATTCCTGATATTGGAGAAAGAAAACTTCATCCAACAGCAGGTGCAACTGTTATAGGTGTTAGAGAATTTTTAATAGCATATAATATTTTGTTAGATACTAATGATTTGGAAATTGCTAAAAAAATTGCTAAAAAACTAAGAGAAAAAACAGGTTATTTTAGAGGTGTTAGAGTAATTGCTATGTCATTAGCGAACAAAAATAAATGTCAAATTTCAATAAACATTTATAGACCAGATATTGTTGATTTAGATGTTTTGTTTTTTAATTTAGAATATATTTCTAAAACTTATGGTATAAATGTTTTAAATAGTGAGATTGTTGGACTTGTTCCATACAATAAAATTGAAGGTGTTTTTAGGAATGTTTTAAGAATTAATGATAATAAAGAAAATTTTTCTATTGAAAAAAGAATTTTTGATAGTGTCGATGAAATTAAGTTATTACTATCTGCAATTGGTTCAAGGATGCCATCGGCAGGTGGGGGATTGGCAGGTGCAATTAGTTTAGCTCTTGGTATTTCTTTATTAAGGAAAGTTATAATTCTTTCCAAAGGAATAGAATATGATATTAAAAGAATTGATGAATTTATTGAAAGAGCTCTCGAGCTTGCTATTGAAGATAGTGCTACTTTTGAGAAATTATTGAAGAAAAAAGCATTTGAAGCTCTTAAAAATTGTATTGATGTTTCACTAAAAATTGCGAAACTTTGTCTTGAAATTGTAAAAGATATGGAAATTATTCTTGAAAATGGAAACGAAAATATAATAAGTGATTTAGGAATATCTCTTGAACTTATTAAAAGTTCCTTAAATTCCTCAAAATATAACATCCTTATAAATCTTAAAAGTTCAAAAGATGAAGAATTTAACATAAAAGTTCTTAACGAGTTTAAAGAGATTGAAGAAAAATTTATTTTCTTTTATGAAGCGTTTTCTTCTAAAATTTCTTTAAAGCTTTACTAATTATGAATTTTGGTTTTAGTGAAAAAGAGTGGAAAAAAATTTTAGAGGTTTTAGGAAGAGAACCTAATGAAATTGAAATAGAAATTTTTAGATTGAATTGGTCTGAGCATTGCTCATATAAAACTACAAAAATTTTTTTAAAGGAACTTCCCAATAGCTCCGATAGATTAGTTCTTGGATTTGGAGAAAATGCAGGTGTTTTAAGGCTTAAAGATGATTATGTAATTGCATTTAAAGTTGAGAGTCATAATCATCCATCTGCTATTGAACCTTTTAATGGTTCAGCAACAGGTGTTGGAGGGATTGTAAGAGATATTCTTGCAACAGGTTTAAGACCAATAGCATTACTTGATAGTTTGAGATTTGGAAATTATAATAATCAGAAAACAAGATATTTATTAGAAAATGTTGTAAGAGGTATTAGTGTTTATGGTAATTCAATTGGTATTCCAACAGTTGCAGGTGAAGTTTATTTTGAGGAGTGTTATGAAGATAATCCACTTGTTAATGTTATGTGTATAGGGATTGGTAAAATTTCAGATGTTAGAAGTTCAAAAGCCCAAGGTCCTGGAAATAAAATTATTATGTTTGGTAATTTAACAGGAAGAGATGGAATAGGAGGAGCAGCCTTTGCAAGTGATGTTTTATCAGATGAAGAGGATTTATCAGCAATTCAAATTGGCGATCCATTTACAGAAAAACTTTTAATTGAAATTATTTCTGAAATTGTTAAATTTAAGGAATTAATTGGTATTCAGGATTTGGGAGCGGGGGGACTTTCTACTGCTATTCCCGAAATGGGTAAAAAAGGTAATGTTGGAATTAAGTTATATCTTGATAAAGTTCCTTTAAGATCAGAAGATATGAAACCAATTGAAATTTTATTATCTGAAAGTCAGGAAAGGATGATAATATGCGTTGAAAATGGAAGTGAAGAAAAATTTTTTGAAGTTTTTAGGAAATGGGGTGTTCATTATTCAGTAATTGGTGAAGTTATAGAAGAAAAGAAATTTTTGGTTTTTTATAATAATGAAATTTTGGTGGATATTCCAATTGATGGATTGTTTGATGTTCCATTAAGAATTTATAAAGTGAAAGAACATCATTTAAATATAAAAAATTTTGAAATTCCAAGAATTAATTATGATTATTCTGAAATTTTATTAAAGCTTTTGAGCTCTGAAAACTTATGTTCAAAATTTTCAATTTATGAACAGTATGATTATATGGTTGGAATAGATACAATTATTGAGCCTGGTTATGGTGATTGTTCAGTTTTAAGAATAAAAGGTGAAAAGTTTGGAATTGCTCTTAAAATTGATGGAAATGGGAGATATGTTTATTTAGATCCGTATGAAGGTTCAAAAATTGCAGTTTATGAATGTTCAAGAAATTTATCAACAGTTTCAGCTTTACCAATTGGTATAACTGATAATATTAACTTTCCAAATCCTGAAAATGAAGAAAACTATTATTATTTTGAACCTATTTTTAGAGGATTAAAAGATAGTGCTAATAAGCTAGGAATTCCTTTTATTTCAGGAAATGTTTCTTTATATAATGAAAGCAAAAAAAGTAAAATTTATCCAACTATTACCATTGGAATGGTTGGCTTTATAGAAAATATAGATGATGTTTTAAAATTGAAAATTAAAGAAAATGATAGTATTTATTTAGTTGGAAAAATGGAAGGGGAAATTGGGGGAAGTGAATTTTTGAAAGTTTTATTTAACTATGTTGGTGGTTCTATTGATAAAGTTGATGATGATTTTGAAATAAAATTACAAAAGGTTATAATTAGCTTAATAAAAAACAATTTAATAAATTGGGCAAAAGATATTTCGGAAGGTGGTTTTATGATAGCTCTTTGTGAGGCCTTAATAAATCAAAATTTTGGAGCAAGACTGTTTAATTTAAAGGATTCAATTGATTGGTTATTTGGTGAATGGCAAAGCAGGTACATTGTATGGACAAATAAAAATGAAGAGTTTGAAAAATTTTTAAAAGATAACAAGATTCCATTTATTGAAGTTGGAAAGGTTATAAAACAATCTTTTGAATTTTTAAATTATAAATTAGATTTAGAAAAATTAAAGAAAGCATATTTTAGAAGTTTAGTTTAGCTTTTTTATTGGACAAGGCGCTTATCCTTTAAAATTTTATTTATGAAAGATGGAAAAAAGGAAATGGCATTAAAAAGACTAAATTTAGCAAAACGATATTTAGAAAATGCAAAGGAATTACTAAAACAGGCTGGAATTGACAAAAGAAGAAATGCTTATTTAGACTTGAAATATGTTTCTATGGCATCGGGAACAGCCTATTTATCAGCACTTGAGGCATTAAAAGCACTATTTATATTGAAATTAGACATAGATGAAGAATTTATAAAGAAGAAAATTAAAGATATTTCCATTTATAAGCAATATATAAGAGAACTAAGTATTGGAAAAGATAAAGATTATATTCAAGGTTTATTAATTGATATTTATGACATTCTCCACCTTGGTGGCTATTATAGAGAATTACAAAGCAAAAAAGCAATAGACGATGGCTTTGAGAAAGTTGAAAAAATTATTAAAATTGTTGAAAGCTATATCAAGTGAATAACAACAAGAAACTTATGAAAGGACATTAAATCACTAACAAAAACAATTTTATTTTTATTTTCAATTAAAACAATTTCACCAAAGTTATAAACTTTATATAATTTTTCAAAATTTTTAAAATCATATGGAAAATTAAAATCCAAAATGATATCAGGATTAAAATCATTTATAGCAGTTTTTAACTCCTCTTCCCAATCTAAAAATCTCGGATTTATAATAATTACATTAAATCCAAGTCTGCGAGCATATTCATTAAATTTGGAGTTTTTATCTATTGAAAATGCAAATGTTCTTTCAAATGTTAAGTTTCTAAGTATTTTAAAGATTATTTCATCATCACCATAACCTATTATCGCAATTTTCATGTAATTAAAATTTTTTAAAATATAACTTTTTGTAAAATTTCTTCTCTATCTGTTTTTACTCTAATTATGAATAAACCTCTTTTTAGTTTTATCCTAATTTCCTCTTGATAATTAAAAGTTTTATTCAAAATTAAACTGCCGTTTATTGAATATACTTTAACTTGAATATCAGACTTATATGGAATACTTAAAATTAGAAAATTATCCTTATAGCTAACTTTTATTTTGGAAAAATCAGCTTTTAAAGGTTCGTCAAATTTTGTTATATTACAAGCATTAGCTGATAAAATTTCAATCTTGTCAATTACCCATCCACTATCTCTTGCAAAAGCATCAGAATAGAATTTAAGTCTTAAATAGACATTATTATCCTTAAATCTTGTAATATCAAAAGTATCACTCCTGAAATTGTTATTTATACCCCAAAATCTTCTAATAGGAATGAAAAACTTGTTATCATTTGAAAAATCCAAACTTGCAAAATCATATACATTATCCAAAGCATTATAATCACCTTCTATTCTCCACTTATGAGTTATAATCGCTTCAACATAGTCATAAGAACTTAAATTTAAAGGATTTAATAATCTAACGTCTGTATTAAGATTGTTGTTATATAAAGTTCCGCTTGGATTAGTTCTTAAATATCCATTTGAAAATACCCATGTTCCACCATTTACTTGCCAATTTGAATTATTATTAAAATCATCTACAAAAACTTGATTCTTTTGTCCTGCTATAAATTTTTCAACAATTTGATTAAATCCCAAATTGTTATAAAAGACAATATGAACCTTATAGTTTTTACAATTGTTTAATGAGAGAAATTTAAATTGGATATTGAAGAATCCATAACCAAGAGAATTCAAATTCCCAATATAAGCAATTGTATCTATACCAATTGCATTATTATTGTCAAGAATTTTTAAATTTGCATATAAATTATTTATAGGATTATTAAAACCAAGATTTTGGCCTGAAATTTGAACAATTATGGTATCATTTTTAAAAATATAATTAAATTTCTCAATTTCAATATATGGACCACTTGCTTTAACAAGGTATAAAAATGGAAATATATTTTCTCCTACTTGTTCAAGAATTATATTCGTATCTGGTTGGTAAAAATTTTCACCTATTTCAAATGTCCAACCAAGGGCTTTATTGTGCTCATTTGTAGCACCATATATCCAATCATCAGTTGTTCCATCTGTCACATATAAAAAATAAGCTTGAAAGGATCTGTAAGCATTATGTCTAAACATTTTCCAAGCGAGTGTCCTATAAGCGCTATCATCAGATGTAGGAGTAGAAGTATAACCCCACGGCCACAAATTTAAATTTGAATATGTATGAATATCAACACCTATTGTTGGTTTTATTTGATTAAAGAAATTTCTATATGCTTGACTTTCAGGTTCAGAAAATGGAGAAGGTCCTCTATATGTTTCATCAGGTGGATTTGGACTAGAACCATTACAGCAACCCCACATATAACCAAAATTCCTGTTTAAATCAACGCCATCATAGGTTGTTTCAAATGTTCCATTATTATTATTGTCTCTTTTATTTTTCCTCCACATACCACTTGAATAAATTTCATTGAAAACATAACCATCAGGATTTGTTACAGGTATTATATAAATATCTCTATTATCAAGGAGATATTTAACTTCCAAGCTTTTATTGTAATTTTTCAATAGATAATTAGCAAATCCAAGAAGAGCAGAAACACCGGCGGGCTCTCTTGCATGAATAGCACTATTAAACCAAACAACAGGTTTTTGATTATTATTTGAAGATATCTTAATACCTTTTATTTGTCTATTTTCCCAACTTAAACCTACTATGAACGGCTGAGAAACTAAGTTTGGATAACTATTATAAAAATTTTGTATTTCACTCATAGCTTCATTATAAGTATAATATGGACCAAAGTTTATAAGTGTTTTGATATCTGAACTCCTTAATCTAATTTCGCTTGGATATAAATTTTTAATTTTATTATATTCAGTTTCATTCACAACGACATCAATGTACTTTTTTCTTAAATCAATAGCAGAAATATCATTTATACCGAGAGAGATGATTTTATCTATATCGGTTTTATCATTTATGTATAGTCTTACAACGAGCTTATCATTAAAAATGGAAATTAAAAAGATAATCATTTTGAAATTTTAAGGGATAAGTTTTAAATACGATAAAAAGCATTAGTTATAGGTTCATCAGTAAAAAGTACTTTATATCTTATTCCACTTTTTAAGAAACTTTCTCTTATTTCATCAAGCCATTTATTTAATGCTTTTTTGTAGTCCTCTAAATAATATAATGTATTTAATGAAATTGATTTATTTGTTTCGGGGTCAAAGAATCTAAAAGAACCTTTATCCGCAATTTCCCTTTCCTGGGGTGATAGAATTTGATAAACAATAATTTCAAATCCTAAGTTATTTAATGCTCTTAAAACGTTAATTGTAGAGTTTTTATCTGCTATTAAATCAGAAATTAAAATGATCATTCCTCTTCTTTTTAGTTTATTTGCAGATATTAGAAGGGGATTTTCAATATAAGTTTTTCCCGATGGCTTTAAATTGTTTAAAATTTTCAAAACTTTATATAATTGGCTTTTTGTAGAAGATGGATTTAAAATATGTTCAATTTTGTCTGAAAATGTAATAAGCCCAAATGCATCTCTTTGTAAATAAAGGATATAGCTTATTATAGCACATAAATTTTGAGCATAAATGAATTTATTTGGCTTACCATAATCCATAGATTTTGATATATCTAAAATTAGATAAGCTCTTAAATTTGTTTCTTCGTAAAATTTCTTTATAAATAGCTTTTCCTTTCTTGCAAAAACTTTCCAATCAATAAATTTTAAATCATCACCTTTTGTATATTCTCTATGTTCTGCAAATTCAACAGAAAATCCTTCAAAAATACTTCTATGCTTTCCTGAAATATAACCTTCAACAACCTTTTTAACCCTTATGTATAGATTTTCAATTTTAAGAATTTCATCTAAGGTCATTTTATCTTCCAAATTGTACTTGGTAATTTTTCAAAACCCATTTCATTTAAGGTCTTTTGTAATTCATAATCTTTTGGGACGCCTTCAAGAATAGTTCCAAAAGTGGGTTCTTTATAAAAATCACCTCCTTTATCATCAAGTCTGAAAATTTCACCTGTTCCTGGATCTTTAACATAAATTTTTTCACCAAGTAAATTTGACCAAGCAGTGTTCAATTGTGAAACGAATTCATTATTTTCACTTAATGTTTTTTGCCAATTTTCTGAAATTTCTCTATTTTCTCTTAAATAGTTTCTAAACATTTCCGCTTCTTTTCGTTTTTCTTCAATGATAGATTTTGTAATTTCGTTAATTCTTCTGTTTTCTTCTGTAAATCTTTTATTTATTTCAGAAATCCACTGCGGATTAAAATAAGCACTATTTAAAATTGAAATTAATAAGTGACCATCATTTATTTTACTTGAAGGAATATTCATTGTTATTAATGTTAAATTTCCATTTGAATAAGCACCATAAACATCTTGATAAAATGTTCCAAAACAATATACAATTCCATACCTTGATGTATCGTTTTTTACAGCTTTTATAAATAAACTATTTGCATTAACATTAGGTGGAACATTACTTGGTTTCTCATTATCTTTTATATATTCTAGTTTCCATCCATTCCAAAAATAATTTAAAACTGCATTAATACAATCATTTCTATCATAAAGCCTTACAAAACCATAAATTATATTTGAATTTCCATTTATTTTTATAATACTTTGTGCATTGTTCATAACACCACTTGCCTGAATACTTAAAATATCTGTTCTTAAAAATGTTCCATAAGGAGAAGTTAAACTATAATAAACTGCCCAAAATGATGTTCCACCCTTAATAGCGCTACCATTTAATTTCCAATTTTCAGGAACAGCAATGAACATTGCAGGAATTCCCGATGGGTCATTTATACTTTCATAACTATAAGCAATTCTTTCTGAGACTGGAATAATTCTAAAACTTTTAGCAATTTCTTCAAGTTCATTTAATTTTTGAGAATTTGAATTTTTTGGAAAAATTATCATTGAAACTTTTGATAAATTACTTTCAGAAGTTATTGTTATAATTGATTTATAAACTCCTCTTTTTTCCTCAAGCAAAAGCTCATAAGGAAAATTCATTTCTAAAATAATTATTCTCGTATTTTTTTCATCTTTATAAATTGGTTCTGAAACTATATATTTTGAAATAGTCGATAAAACCTTTTTTGTTGAACCATCTTTATTATCTTTCATAAATCCCGAAATAAAATAATAGTTTTTTGAGTTATCGTAAATTCTAAAAATTCCATTACTAACCTTATATGAGTAATTTTTAACTGCTCTAACCATAAATCCATTTATCCTATCTAAGAATATCCCTTTGCCTTCGTATAGAGAATCTAATGGATAATTTGTTTCCTTTGGCATTTGGAATTTTGAAGATTGAGCATTTGTGCTTTGACAAGCAAAAATAAATAAAAAAATTAACCTTTTCATCGTAGTTTTTAAAAGTTTATAATTTTGCTTTTATAATTTAAATTTCCTTTTATTTCAATAAAGTATATGCCTTTTGGTAGATTTAGTGGCATTTCAATTTGGTTTTTATTGGTTTGTAAATTTTTACTTAAAACAATTCTTCCTAAGCTATTGTAAATTTTTAGTTCGTAATTTCCAATTCTTGGAATTGAAAGTTTTAGCTTATTATCCTTTATTTTAACATATATAAATTCATTTTCGGGAATAAGTGCTACTGATATTTGGTCAATATAATGGTTTGGGTAATCAGGAATTATTGTTGTTGGTTCTTTTATGAAATTAAAATAAAATGTTTGACTTGAAAGAGAATCTATATTTATTGTTGTATCAATTTGACTATTATCTGAAAATTTTATTCTTATTGGATACTTTGGTATTTTGAACCTTGCCCAATTGTTGGGTTGATTTTGATTTACTTTAATATAAAGGTCATAAGTTGAACCATTAAAGTTTTTTGAGATTAAAAATTGAAATTGAGGATGACCTGGCTTAAATATCCACTGATTAAAGAAATAACCTATGGATGTGTCCTTATTTTCACTACTCAAAAATTCCTTAATATCATTTTCAAAATCAATAACTCTTGCATAAGAAAATTTTCTCTTATTTCCATAATATTTTAGAGCTTGGAAAAATTTATTATCACCTAGCGCACTATCGTTGTAAATTGCTCTGAATAATAATCTTAAAGCATGTAAAACAGCACTCCCTTTACTATAAGTTATGTTCCCATCAAAAACATCACCAAGACTTGGACCAGGATTATAAATTGGTTTGTTATAATCACCATAATTTAAATATCTGTTTATATCGCCATGTATTTGTCCCATATATCCTCTGTTATTCCCATAATCACCATAACCTAAATTATTCTCATCATAAACTGCTTCTGAATATGTTGCAAAACTTTCATTTATAAAAATATCTTTAAATGTTGCACACGTTACCATATTACCCCACCAATGATGTGAAAGTTCATGAGCACTTAAAATTTCATAATTTGTGAATCTTGTAAATGTATTTGTTTGATTTTCCATAGCACCACCGAAGAAACCTTCAAATATTTGAACTTCCGCATATTTTTCATCATAAAATGGATAAATGCCGTATTTATTAGAAAAAATTGTAAGTTGATTTGGTAAATATAATGAAGGACTATTATTATTTGGACCTAAATAATGATAAATGGGCATAGATATGTTATTATAATTCCAAGTTTGAGTTTGTATTGTAAATTTATTTGAGGAAGCAAAAACTATTAAATAAGGAGCTATTGGATAGTTTTCCCTATAATGATAAGTTATCCAATTACCCTCAATTATTGAATCAATAAGTTTTCCATTTGCTATTGTTTTCCATCCAATTTTTGTTTTAATTTTAGCATCCACAATCTGAGGTTTTTCATAAGGTAAGTCAAAACTTGGCAACCATCTCCTTAGACCAAATGGTTCATTATCAGTATAAACAATGTTATTTTGTTTTAAGTCAAGACCTCCACCAAATGAGGAACCTGCTCTATTCGTTATTCCATGATAGTAAATTTCTAATCTAAAACTATCGTTAGGATTTATTGTAAAAAGAAATTTCACTATTATTAAAGTGTCACCTGGCGTGTAGTAATTGAAAGCCTTGTAGTTACCATTATGGAAAAACTTAATAGAATCAATAATCAAATTATTTTTAACCGTATCAGTCCAGTATGGAACAACATAAAAACCTTTTATAAAATGAAGATAAATACTATCAGTTGGATCAATTGCTTTAAATGTAATTTTATTATAAGCATTTAGAATAGGCCTTAAATTTTGAGCATTTTTTATGCTATCTATCCATATGAAATAATCATATCTTATAACCTTAAAAGTCTTATATTCAACATCTGGCCAAGTATAGGATAGAATTTCAATTTTTTGAAGGTTCTTTTCAGGAATAAAAGTAAATAGATAAATCATTCTGAAATTTTAAAGGATAATTTTTTGGGTAATTCTATTTTACAGCTATTCCTACTAGTGGTAAGTGATTATCTAATTTTTCATTTTTTAAATAGTTTTCAAGGTCAAAAATAATTTTTTCAGGAATTTTATAATCGTAATAGATAGCACTTCCAACGCTTATGAATAAAGCACCTGCAAATATATATTCAAGGGCATCTTTATAATTGAATATTCCTCCAAGTCCAATAATAGGACATTTAAAAGTTTTATATGTTTCATAAACTTTTTTTAAGATAATTGGTTTTACCGCTCTACCTGAAAAACCGCAAAAAACTTTTTCAAAATAAGGTTTTTTGCTTTCAATATCTATTTTTAATCCAATTGGGCTATTTGCTAAGTTTATAATATCAGCACCATGATTCAGAGCAACTTCAACATAAGGTAGTATATTACCTTCGGGAGAAAATTTAACAATTATTGGTTTTTTAGTGATACTTTTTGCATTCTTTAAAATGTACTTTATTGATTGCTTACTAAAACAAAATAAACCTCCTTCAACATTTGGACAAGATAAATTCAATTCAAATAATGATATTTTTTCTAGTTTATTTAGTTTTTCTAAGTTTTCTAAGAATTCATCTTCACTATGTCCTGCTATTGAACAAATTAAAATTGTTTCAAAATTTTTGAACTTTGGATAAATTTCATTTATAAATTTATCTACGCCAGGATTTTTTAGTCCAACAGAATTATAAACAACATATTCTTCAATAAGGATATTTGGAGGGGGATTTCCAATTCTTTCATTTTTTGTTAAACTTTTAAATGTAATAGCACCAAGGGTCTGGAAATTTATTTTTCCAAAATATTCTTCACCAAACCACCAGGGACCAGATGCTAAAATTAAGGGATTTTTGAATTCTAGATTTAGGAATTTAAACTTCATTTTTTTTCAAGATTTATGAAGTTTGGCTTATCAGATATAATGACTTGAACCTTATCTGATAATTTATCAACATAAAGATAGTCAATGTATTTTGGATTTTGACTTAATGCCTTTGCTATAATTTCAATTTCTTGTGCTTTTGATTGAGCTTGAATTTTTCTCTTTTGAGCCTCAAGTTCTTCTGATTGAATTTCATATTTTAACTTTTCTGCTTTTTGTTTTGATATCGCTATTTCTTCAATTGTTTTTAGAAATTCTGGTGTTGCTTTAACTTCTTCAATTGAAACGCTATTTATGTAAATTCCATAATTTCTAAATTTTTCATTTAAAGCATTTCTTATATTTTCAGAAAATTCTTTCTTGGCAGTTGTCCAAATTTCAGCTGCTTGATATTTTGATAACTCAATTTTTGTAATTGATTTCGTTTCTGATTCAATTATTTGACTATAATTACTATTTCCTAATAATTTATGAAGATTTATTATATTAGAGGTATCTATTGAATACCAAATTCTTAAATCTAAACCAATTTGAATGCCATCTGCACTTGAAGACCATATTGTGAATGGTTTTTGACTATTAGGAAAAACTTTTATTTTTCCATCATATATACTGACTTCATTTATAAATGGCACATTAAAGTTTATTCCTCCCTTATAAAGATAATAACTTCCAGTAATTGAATTATAAACTAACAGATAATTTTGAGATGAGGCGAATCTGAAAGTAAGTCCTAAAATAAATAAAATTATTGAAATTAAAATAGGTGGAATTGTTTTTTTAGTAAATGTAAATTTACTTGTTGTTATGATTTCTCCTCCCTTTTCAACTAAAATTTCCTGAGAAGAATGTTTGAATATGCTATAAATCAAAATGATTATTGAAATTAGGATTATAAAATAATTGTAGGCGTTCATAAAGAAAATTTTAAAGCTGAAAAGAACTATATAATAACACGACTTATTACACCATGAATTTTATGTGAAGGGAAATTGTAAAATTCATCAAACCTTGGAGATATTTTCTTGATAAACGCGTAAATTTTATAGAACCATTTATCAGTTATAATTTCTTCAATTCCATAAAATATAACTTTTTCATCTATTCCACTTTCTTTTAATATTTCCTCAACATTAACAAATTCAAGATAACCAAATTCAATTTTAAATAAATCTAATCCATAAAGTAATTCTTTTTCAAAACCAAATTTAATACCAAATGGTTCATCTTTCTTTACTAATGAAAGAAATACATTCCTTTCGTAAATTATAGCTTGATTAAACATTACATTTATGACATAAGGAGGAACTTTTTGATAATCTCTTACTAAAAATACCGCTGTTCCTCTAATTTTGTTTGCATTTTCATAGGCATTATTGAACATAATTTCAAATTCTTTAAAATCAATTGGTTGTAACTTTTCATATACTTTTCTTTGCCCTTTCGTATAGTTTATTATAATAAAAATTAAAAATATAGCAATAACAATAGGTATATAGGCACCACTTGGAATTTTTAAAGTTCCTGAAAGGACAAACATTAAATCACAAATTGCTACAAAAACTGAAAGGAAAAATAAAATCCATTCTTTTCTATAAAAGTTTAAAATTGAAAGTAAAATGCCTGTTATTAACATTGTTAAAGCTACTGAAAAGCCATAAGCATGACCAAGATTTTCAGATTTCTTAAAAATAAGAACAACTAAAACTACACAAATAAATAAAGTATAATTTACAAAACTTGAATAAATTTGTCCATAAAGTTCTTTTGAGAGATGTTTAAATTTAATTCTTGGGAAAAAACCTAAATTTGATGCTTGAAAAAATAGTGAAAAAACTGCTGTTATAATCGATTGGGAAGCTATTATAGTCGCAAGTATTGTTAAAATTAAAAATGGAACATAAAGATATGGAAAATGCTCATTGAACATCTCAAAAAAAATATTTTGTGAATTTGGATTTTTTATCAAATAAACACCTTGTCCAAGATAATTAAAAACTAATGATGGAAAAACCAAAAAAAACCAAGATTTTTGAATTCTTTCTTTTCCAATGTGCCCAATGTCTGAATATAATGCTTCACCTCCTGTTGCTGCAAGTATGACCTCTGATAAAACGATAAATGACAACATTCCGTTTTTTATTATAAATTCGATAGCAAATATAGGATTTAGAGCAATTAAGATACTTGGCATTCTTATTGTTTCTAAAAGACCTACTATAAACAATGCTAAAAACCAAACTAGCACTATAGGACTAAATGCAGGATAAATTTTATCAGCTCCACCTTTTTGGATATAGAATAAAAATATAAATATAGTTATTGTTATAGCTATTATAAAATTTTGATCTAAATTTTGAAAATAACTGATGACTTTTATTCCTTCTACGGCACTTAGTACTGAAATAGCAGGTGTTATAATACCATCACCAGCTAAAAAAGAAATTCCAAAATAGATAAGTAAAGAAATAAAAGAAACAATTCTTAAATTCTTTATATTTTTTAATGCTATTTCACCTAGAATTATTTGGCCACCTTCACCTCTTATACTAAAACGCATAGCTAAAAATGCATATTGAAGTGAAACAATAATTACAAGTGTCCAAAAAATTAATGAAACAATACCATAAATATCATCTTGTTTTGGTTTTGTCATTAGAGCAATGATGGTTAATGTGTATATTGGACTTGTTCCAATATCTCCAAATACAATTCCAAGAGGTCTAAAAATATCCGAAAAGAACTTTTTCATAGATATTCTTCAAAATTCATATTTTTTAACAAATTAACAATATCTCTAACATTTTGGGCGTTTTCCTTTGATATAACTAAAACTGCATCTTTTGTTTTAACAATAATTAAATTTTCAACACCATAAACACCACAAATTCCATCTTTTGAAATTATTATACAATTTTTCGTATTAATTTTTGCTACTTCCCCCAATATAATATCTCCATTCTCATCTTTTTTAAATATATTTTCAAGTGAAGTATATAAGCCTAAATCTTCCCATTCAAAAGTTGCTTTAACAAGAGCGATATTATCAGATTTTTCCATAATAGCATAATCAATTGATATATTTCTAACATTTTTATAAAATTCTAATTTGTTTTTTGAATTTTCAAAAGTTTGAATAATATCATAAGAAAATTTTTCATAAGCTTTTATAATTGTTTTTTTATTAAATATGAACATTCCTGAATTCCAAAAGAAATTTCCCATTTGAATATATTCTTTTGCTTTTTCAAAGGAAGGTTTTTCATGAAATTTTTTTACTTTATAAACATTATCTTTAATTTCTTTACCAACTTCAACATATCCAAATCCTGTTTCAATTCTCGTTGGTTTTATACCAAAAACGACAATATAATTCATTTTGGCAATTTCAATTCCTAAATTAACATCGTTTTTAAAAGCTTGAAGATTTTTAATAATATGGTCAGATGTTTGAACAAAAATTATATCATCATCTTTAATTTTTAAGTTTTTTATTGAATAATAAATGGCAGGTGCTGTATTTTTGCCGAATGGTTCTATAATAAATTTGCCATCTTTTATTATTTTCTTTATTTGCTTTTGAAGTTCTTGTGTTGTAATGATATATACCTCTCCAAAAAGTTTTGCCCTTTCATAAGCTTCTAAAATTAGTGGTTTTCCAGTGAATAAATCCAATAATTGTTTTGGTTTATTTTTTCTTGAAAGAGGCCAAAATCTTTCTCCCTTTCCACCCGCTAATATAAGAGAGAGGATTCTCATTAATTTTTGAAATTTTAAAGGTTTAGGCATTTTTTAACTTTAAAATTTTCAAAGTGCTTTACTTTTTTAATAATGAATTTACAGATTCTGCTTGTTTACCATTAGAAGAGAGGAGTGTAAATTTTGGTGATGGTGTTTATGAAGTAATTGTCACTTATAATTTTAAGCCATTTAAGATAGATGAGCATATAAATAGATTATTTTATAGTGCTAATGAAATTTTTTTAAAAGTTCCTTACAATAAAGAAGAAATTAAAGAAATTATAAACGAAGGAATTAAAAGAACTAAAAAACCAAATTTAAAAATATATATTCAACTTTCGAGAGGTTCCTATGAAAGAATTCATGAATTTCCTCCAAGTTATATAAAACCGAATTTTTTTATAATTTTTAGGGAATTTAGAAGAATTGATGATAATATCAGATTTAAAGGTGTTAAATTATTTACTTATCCTGATATTAGATGGGAAAGATGTGATATTAAAAGTTTAAATTTACTTCCTAATGTTCTTGCTAAACAATTTTCAAAGAATAGAGGTGGATTTGAAGCTTTATTTATTAAGAATGGTAAAATTACAGAATGTGCTTCAAGTTCATTTTTTGCTTTTATAAAAGATAAGTTAATAACTCACCCTTTAACTAATGAAATTCTATCAGGTATTACAAGAGATGAGGTTATAAAGATAGCTAAAAGTCTAGGTTTTGAAGTTATTGAAAGACCTATATACATAAATGAAATTGAAAAAATTCAAGAATGCTTTATAACAAGTACAACTGCAGAAGTTTTACCTATAAATAGTATTGATAATCACCAATTTCTTGTTGGAGAAACGCTTAAAATATATAATGAATTTATGAATATGATATTATGAATGTCTTAATAACAGGAGGTGCTGGCTATATAGGTAGTTTTATTATTAGAGCATTAAAAAATAATTTTAGGTTGCTTGTTATCGATTCACTTGAAGAAGGTCATAAATGGGCTGTTAATGATTGTCCATTAGTGGTAGGTGATATTTCAGATGAAAAAATTTTAAATGACATTTATGAGAATTTCAAACCTGATGTTATTATTCATTGTGCTGCTTATGTTGTTGTTCCTGATTCTGTTAAAAATCCCTTTAAGTACTATGAAAATAATTTTTACAAATCTTTAAAGATGTTAAAATTCTTTTTAGAAAGAAAACTAAAATTTTTTATCTTTTCATCAACATGTGCTGTTTATGGTAATCCCAAATATATTCCTGTTGATGAAAATCATCCAATTGAACCAATTAATCCATATGGATGGTCTAAATTTTTCCTTGAAAAAGCAATAATGGACTTAAAGAATGTTTATGATTTTGAATATATTATTTTAAGGTATTTTAATGCTGCTGGTGCAAGTCTTGATGGAACTCTTGGACAACACAAAAAAGATCCTCAACATTTAATTTCAAGAATAATTAAAACAATTTTTGGATTTTATGAGGAGTTAAAAATATACGGAAATGATTACCCTACAAAAGATGGAACAGCAATAAGAGATTTTATTCATGTTGTTGATTTAGCAGAATTACACAAATTAGCACTTGAATATGTTATAGGAACGAAGAAAAGCGATATATTTAACTTGGGTTATGGTAGAGGATATAGTGTTCTTGAAGTTGTTGAATTGGCAAATAACATTTTAAAACCTTTTAAATATAGTTTTGCTCCAAGAAGAGAAGGAGATCTTGCTATTTTAATAAGTGATAATAAGAAGATAAAAACAATTCTTGGATTTAATCCTAAATATAACGATATGGAAATTATTCTAAAAACTGCATATAATTGGGAAAAATATAGGATTGAAAATGGACTAGATTGAAATTAATGTATCAACAATAATTTTACTTGGGTAATATCGCTTAAATTCATTTCTTCTTCTAAAATTGTAATAATTTTCAAAGAAATATTTTATTTTTTCATCTTTAAGCTCTGAAAGGAAAGCTGTTTCACCTAATCCTACTTCTCTTTCTGTTCTTTCTCTTAATAACAAACAAGGAACATTTAAGAAATATGTTTCTTCTTGAAGTCCTCCACCATCTGTTATCACGAAAGCACTATCTCTTACAAGATTCATAAAAGTTATGTAATCTAAATAACCCATAATTTCAATATTTTTGTTATTTTTTATAATATCATAAAGCTTGAACTTTTTTAATTGAACTTCACTTGGTTTATGGATGATGTATTTTACTTTTTTTAATTTTGAAGCGTTGATTATAACTTCAATACATTTACTAAATCTCTCTTTATTATAAATTGTTTCTTGTCTATGGATTGCAGATACAATGTAGTCGGAATTTCTTGGGTCATCTTCTTTCGGATTAACAAATTCGCAAAGCACATCATAAACTGTATTTTGAAAAGTATTAACAATTATTTTTTTTCCTTCGTACTTTTTTAGATTACCTTTAGCCCAATCAGAAGGAGGAAATAGAATATCAGAAAAATGAACAGAAATAATTCTAACCAATTCTTCTGGGAATGGATGAAATATATTAAATGACCTTAAACCTGATTCAATATGTGCAACTTTCATATTAAATAATTTACCTATGATTACCGCTAAAAGTGTTGATATTGTATCGCCTTGAGTTATCAAAATTTTATATTTTTTAATTTTGTTTCTATTCTTAAAAGCATTAATTAAAACTTTTAAAATAAAAATTGGAATTTCAGATATACTTTTTAAATCTTTTTGTTCATTTCTTAAATTTAAGTCTGGCTTTTTTAATCCAAGTTTTTTTTCAAGAACTCTATTGAATGATGGTTGCTGATCAGTTTGAACATATAAGTATTCTATCTTTCTCTTTTCAAGTTCTAACATTACTCCTGCCATTTTAATTAATTGTCCTTTTGTTCCAATTAGAATAACCATAAAGTAAATTGAAAATTTTAAAGATATAAGAAAGGATTAAACTTTAAAATTTTAATAATGTTTGTATGTTCTAATTGCGGATATAAATCATTAAAGTGGATAGGAAGATGTCCAAATTGTCAAGAATGGGAAACTTTTGTCAATGAAGACGAATTTAAAATTGAGAATAATCAAAACGTTGAAATTAAAAAATTAAAGGATTTAGAATATATTAAAGAAGAAAGACTTATTTCAAATATAAATGAGTTTGATAGGGTTGTTGGTGGTGGTATTTTAAAAGGCTCTTTAATTTTGATGGGTGGTGACCCTGGGGTTGGAAAATCAACTATTGCTTTACAATTAGCAAGTAAATTTAAATCATTATATATTAGTTCAGAAGAATCATTAAATCAGGTTCTATCAAGAGCTAAGAGAATTGGAATAAATAATGATAATGTTTATATTGTTTGTGAAAGTAATTTAGATAAAATTTTAAATAATTTAAATGAAAGTTTTGATTTGATTATTGTTGATTCAATACAAACAGTATATTCAGAAGATGTTCCTTCAAGTCCTGGCAGTGTCTCACAAATAAAAACATGTGCCTATAAATTACTTAAATTTTCAAAATTAAGAAATACAGCAATTCTAATAGTAGCTCATATTACAAAGGAAGGAGAAATATCAGGACCAAAGTTGTTAGAACATATTGTAGATGTAGTTTTATATATCCAAACCAATGAAACAAATTTAAGAATTTTAAGAAGTTATAAAAACCGTTTTGGACCTACAAATGAGATTGGAATTTTTGAAATGACTTATAAAGGATTAAAAGAAGTTAATAAACCTGAAGATTATTTCATCTCCGATATAAATTATGCAAAACCTTCAATATCAAGAAGTATAATTTTAGAAGGTTTAAGACCATTAATTGTGGAAGTTCAAAGTTTGATAGTAAAAACTTACTATCCTACACCAATAAGAAACTCAACAGGTTATGATATTAGAAGATTAAATATGATTTTAGCAGTAATTGAAAAATATTTAAATATAAAATTAAGGAATTATGATATTCATGTAAATATCGTTGGAGGAATTAAAGTTTCAGATCAAGCTATTGATTTAGCTGTTGCTCTTTCTATAATTTCTGGATATAAGAATTTTCCTTTAAATCCAAAAGTAGTTTATATTGGTGAGATAGGTTTAACAGGTGATATTCACAAAGTTTTTCTAATGGAATTAAGGAAATCTGAAGCAAAAAGACTCGGTTTTGAAGTTTATGAAAATAAAAAAACATTAAGTGATACTTACAAGGATATTTTTGAAAACTTTTAGGAATTCTCTTGGTTTTTCAATATGTGGCATATGACCACATTCATCAATAAAGTAATTTTTACAATTTAAAATTTCACTTGTTTTTAATAACTTTTCAATATCAACAAGTTTATCATTTTTTCCTATTATGTGAAAGCATGATATGTTTTTCCTTTTGAATGTTTCTAAATACTTGAATGGATTAAACTTATTTAAAATTTCAATATGATTTTTTAAAACATCAGAATTTTTAAACATTAAGTAATCTCTTTTTTTACAATCAGTAATAAGCCTTTGGGAATAATATAATTTTTCACAAATTTCTTCTTTATCAAAATTTAAATTGAATTTTTCAAAAATAGCACTATTTACTAAAATAAGTGCTTGAACATTATTAAAAATTGTTGTAAAATAATAACCTACCAAACCGCCCATAGAATGTCCAATTATTATAACTTTTGAATTAAAGTAATTTTTAAAGTAATTTGAATAACTTTCAATTCTATTAGCTTTTGGTAAATCAATATTTATTATTTCAAAATCCTTTAATTCTCTTATAATTAAAAGCCAATTTAAATGTGAGCCTCCTGCCCCATGAATAAAAAATAATTTCATTTAATCAGGTAAAGAAAAAATTCCACTCATTAAAATTCCTGATAAACCCCAAAGTAAAGAAGCAGAATATATGTAGAAAAAGTTTTCATTTGATAGATAGACAACAAAAAATATATCTGCTAATAGAAAAATAATTCCTGCTATTGAGCCAATTATCCATCTTTTTCCAAGATCACTACCCCAAAATATCCTCAAATCAATAATAGCAAATATCGCAAGAATATAACCAAGAATTATAAGTATTAGGTTGTAATAAAATTTTTCATCAAATTTGTAATTATTAATTAATAATGAATATCCTATTACTAAAAGTAATATAAAAATTCCAAGAACTTGTAAAGCTTCACCAAGTGTAAGCCCGTATCCACTTCTTATAAGTTGAAAAAACATATAAACAACAGCACTTGCTAATGATAGATGTCCAATGTATAATAATGGATAAACAATGAAATTTTTTGCATTAAATTGAATTAAGAAAAATCCAATAGCTAATAGTAAGCCACCAAGGCCAAGTAAAAATGTTAGCTTTCCTCGTGCAGTCCTTATACCAATAGTAATAAATGCCCTTCTCATTGAAACAATAAAGAAAATTACGAATAGAAATGCTGGAATTGAAATTGAGTAAATCGGACTATAAGGATTAAAGAAAAGATAATAAATTCCAAGAACAACCCATATAGTTATATTTAGCAATGTTATAAAGAATGTAAAGTTCATATCAAAATTTTAAAGTTTAGAGAAGTTGCCTTGTTGCATTGTCTAGTTATTCGGAAAATATAGTTATTTCGGAGCTTTGTTCTTAAAAGCAAAAAATGAAGGAAAGAAGAAATAATAATAATTTTAGAACTACTTGACAGGGCAAATTGATTTCATGCGAAAAATGGGGTATTTATAAGCCGAAGGCTTATTTCGTAGGGCGGGTGGGCAAAATATAGAAAAATACATAGTTTTAGAATTATTGGACAATCCATTGAATAATCACCTTTAAACTTTCAACTGTTGATAATTTTCCTATTGTTTGATTTGCCAAGTGATCCTAAAACATTATATGAAATTGCTCTAAATGAACTTAAAAACAAAAATTATAAACAAGCTGAAAAAATTTTAAAAAGAATTATATATTCTTTTTCTCCCAATGAATGGACTGATAAAGCACAATTTTATTTAGCACTTTTATATTATGAAATAAAAAATTACGAACTTGCCAAAATTGAGGCGGAATTCTTTGTAAATAATTTTAAATATAGTGAATTTTATCCAAATGGGTTAATTTTACTTGCAAAAATTTATTATAAATTATCACCAAATCCACATAAAGACATATCTGAACTTAACAAAGCAATTGAAATTTTAAATAGGGTTAAAAGCTTATATCCAAATTACAATCAATCAGCTGATAGTATTATGTTCCTAATTAGAAAAAAATTCGCTGAAAAAATTCTAATTTCTGCTAATGTTTATAGGAATATTGAAAAACCAGGAGCAGAAGCAATTTACCTTGAATACTATTTGAATAATTATATTGATATTCAACCTGATTCAGTAGCGTATAGATTGCTTGAATTATATGAAATTTTAAACGAAAAAGAAAAAATTTTGAATTTAACTGAATTAATACTTAAAAATGATAATTTTTCTTCATGGATAAAAAAAATTGCACTTGAAAAACGAGATAAATATGGCTATCGCTCTGATAGGAGGTAGATTTGATCCAATTCATACTGGACATCTTATTATAGCACAAGATTTATTAGAGATTTTAAATATTGAAAAAGTTGTATTTCTTTTAAGTTATAATCCACCACATAAAATTGTTTATTCAAGTTTTGAAGACAGGTTAAATATGATAAAAATAGCTATCAATAGCTATAAAAAATTTGAAGTTTGGGATATTGAAAAAAGAATGAATTTAGAAAAAAGTTATAGTTTTTTGGTGTTAAAAGAAATTTTAAGGATAGGATATAAAAATTTGTACTTTGTAATAGGTTCAGATCAATTTGAAAACTTTAAAAATTGGTATAATTATGAGGAAATTCTTAATATGGTTAATGTTGTTGTTGTTCAAAGACCTTCAAAAAACTATAACTATCCAAAAGACTTATTAAATAAAGTTAAAATTTTAAATAACAGATTAATTGAAATTTCATCATCAGAAATTAGGAAAAGGATTAAAGAAAATAAAGAGTTTAGATTCCTTGTTCCTTGTGGTGTTTATGAATATATTATAAAGAAAAAATTGTATTTAAAACTTTATTGAAATTATCATTTAAAATTTTAAACTTATGGAATGGATACAAACCATAACTGTTATAGCAAGTTTTGTAGTATTTATTAGTATTGTAGCAAATTTGTTAAATAAACGGATAGATGATTTAAGTCAAGATATTAATAGGCGACTTAACATTATTGAACAAGACATAAGAGAAATAAGACAAATTCTTTATAAAGTTATTGAAATTCCAAAAAAGAAGGTGATTGATATAAGGTTATTTCAAGGATAGGGAATTAAATAATTAGTATTAAGTCCTTTAAACTTTTAATATATGCAAATGTTTGATTATACTGCTGAAAGTATAAAACGATTAAAGGGACTTGAAGGTGTTAGAAAAAGACCCGCAATGTACATTGGAGATGTTAGTAAAAAAGGTTTTCATCATTTAGCTTTTGAAATAATAGATAATGCTATTGATGAGGTACTTGCAGGATTTGCAAATTATGTAAAAGTAGTAATTCATAAGGATAATAGCATTTCAGTTGAAGATAATGGAAGAGGAATACCTATTGATATTCATCCAGAAACAGGAACACCAGCAGTTGAAGTTGTATTTATGGAACTTCACGCAGGTGGTAAATTTGAAAGAAATATATATAAAATCTCGGGAGGGCTTCATGGTGTTGGAGCAAGTGTAGTTAATGCTTTATCTGAATGGACAGAAGTTTTTGTAAAAAGAAATGGAAATTTATATAAAATAAAATTTTCAAGAGGAAAAAAGGTGGAAGATTTAAAAGTTGTTTCAAGTGCAAATGGAACGGGAACTATCGTTAGATTTAAACCTGACAGGGAGATATTTACAGATTATCCAAAACTTGAATTTGACTATGATTATATTGCTAATCGTCTAAGAGAAATTGCCTTTTTAGTTCCAAATGTAAAAATTGAACTTATTGACGAAAGAATGAATAAAAGAGAGATTTTTCATTATCCAAAAGGAATAGTAGATTTTATTGATTATATTGATATTTCAAGAAAACATATTACACCAACATTTTGGACAAAATTTACAACCAATAGTGATGAATTTATGGAAGTTGAAATAGCGCTTGCATATAATGATGGTTATGATGAAGTTATAATATCATTTGTAAATACTGTTAATACGAAAGAGGGAGGAACACATGTAACAGGATTTAAAAGTGCTTTAACCAAAGCAATAAATGATATAGGAAGGAAAATGAATCTCATAAAGAAAGAGCCGTTACAAGGTGAGGATGTTAGAGAAGGTTTAACTGCTATAATTCATGCAAAGCTTTCTAATCCTATATTTGAAGGACAAACAAAAATAAAACTTGGAAATGATAATGTTAGAAGTTTTGTAGAAACAAATTTTTATGAAAAATTTTCAAGATTTTTAGAGGAAAATCCTAAAATTGCTCAAATTATAATAAATAAAGCATTAGAAAACCAAAAAGCAAGACTTGCTGCTAAAAAAGCGAAAGAAGTTGTTAGGAGAAAAAGTTTTATAGAAAATGATAGTCTTCCAGGAAAGTTAGCTGATTGTATAACGAAGGAAAGAGAAAGGGCTGAATTATTTATTGTTGAAGGTGAGAGTGCGGGAGGTTCTGCTAAACAAGGAAGAAATAGAGAATTTCAGGCTATATTATCATTAAAAGGGAAGATTTTAAATGTTGAAAAGAAGGGCTTAGATAAAGCATTAGATAATGAAGAATTAAAAACGATTATTTCTGCACTTGGTTGTGGAATAAAGGAAAATTGTAATCCAAATGAATGTAGATATGGTAAAATTATCATTATGACTGATGCGGATATAGATGGCGCCCACATTAGAACATTATTACTCACTTTATTTTATAGATATTTTTATAATCTTATTGAAGCGGGAATGGTTTATATAGCTCAACCTCCATTATATAGAATTCAAAAAGGAAAAATTATAAAATATGCTTATTCAGATGAGGAATTAAGTAAAATTTTAAAGGAAATAGGTTCTGAGAATGTTATGATTCAAAGATACAAAGGTCTTGGTGAGATGAATCCCGAACAACTTTGGGAAACAACGATGAATCCAAAAACGAGAGTTTTAAAGAAAATTACTATTGAAGATGCAGCGGAAGCTGAAAGATGGGTTTCGGTATGTATGGGTCTTGATGTATCACCAAGAAAAGAATTTATTGAAAAATATGCTTTAAGTATTAAAGAACTTGATATATGAATTATAGGGAATTAATTGAAATTATGAATGGAATTAAAGATATCTATGAAAAAATAAAAAAATTTCATCAAACAAGCAAAAAGACACTTTTCTTAGTAGAAACAAAATTGAGATTTAAATTTTTCACACTTTTAATTATTTTAATTTTAAATATCACGATAACCTTAGGTACGCTATGGATTTTAATAAAACTTTTGGAGATAGTGAAAAAATAAGGATTAGATATTTTGAAATTGAGGAATTTGAAGATGGGTATAGAGTTATTGATCCTTTTGGATTTTTTGAGGATTTATTTTTCACAAAAGAAGCATTATATTTAATTAGCTTATTTGATGGAACAAGAACAATTGATCAAGTAAAATTAGATTTTTTTAAGGCTACAAATATAATGCTTTCTGACAGTGAAATATTGAATTTTATAAATCAAATGAATAACTATTATTTATTTTATAACGAAAAATTTATAAACAAGTTTGAGGAAGAGAGGAAAAAAATTTTAGATTTGGAATATAAACCCATTGAAATGATTGAAAATATAAGCCAAGTTAAAAATTTCATTAAACAAAATTTAACTGATGACTTTGAAAATGATATAATTGCTTTAATTGTTCCACATATTGATTTAAGAATAGCTATGGATACTTATCTAAAAACTTATTCAAAAATTAAAAATTTAAAAAGAAGAATTTTTATTATATTTGGAGTTGCTCATTCTATTCATTTGACACCATTTTCAATATTTCCTAAAAACTACTTTACTGATAGAATTGTAAATGTTAATAACGAAATTATAGAAAAAATTAAAAATTTATTTGGTTATGATATTCATTTTGATGTTTTAGCATATAGAAATGAACATTCAGTTGAATTTCCAATTCTATTCATTGACAGTTTATTTGAAGAATTTTCAATAATTCCATCAATTGTTGCTTATGCTAATAATAAAGAAGATTTAAAAACAATTGCTTATAGAGTATTTGAGATTGTTAAAAATTATAAAGATGATATATTCTTAATATCAAGTATTGATTTAAGTCATGTTGGTAGAAAGTTTGGTGATGATTCATATTATGAAACAAAAGATATTGATATGGAATATATTAATTATATCTTGGAATTAGAAAATGACAAAGCATTTGAGTTTTTGAGAAATTCTCAAAATAAAACGAGAATAGATGGACAATTTGCAAATTATGTCTTTCTTGAAATTTTAAAATTATTAAATGTTAAAAAAGCTCAGATTATTGAATATAAAAATTATTATGAAGAAATAACGGATTCAGGTGTTAGCTATTGCTCTATTAGTTTTCATATCTAAAATCCAAACTTCTCCATTCTTTTGTTTATAATCCCAAAATAATTTCCAATCTAAATTATTTAAAATAAAAAATATAATACCATTCGTAAGTTGATGTCCAACAATTAATATATTTTCATAATTTTTGTCTTCCAAATCATCTAAAGATGCTTTTGCTCTACTAACAACTTGTAAGAATGTTTCTCCATTTGGAGGGTTATATAAGAATGGGTTTTCTCTTACTTTAATGAAGAATTCTTTGTTTTCATTAATAATAATAGAAGATTTTTTTCCTTCCCAATCACCCATATTTTGCTCTCTTAAACGACTATCTAAAATAATTGAACTTTTATATTTATTTATTTTGTTTATAATTTCAGAAGTTTGAATAGCTCTTTTTAAATCAGATGAGTAAATAACATCAAATTTTATATCTTTCAATTTTTCTCCTAATTCAATTGATTGTTTTATTCCATTTTCATTTAGTTCAATATCAACCCATCCCTGAATTAAGTCATTTAAGTTATAATCAGTCTGACCATGACGAACTAAGTAAATTTTCATAGTCCGAAAAGTTTAATGCCAAAATACCATCTTTTAGATTATAAGCTTTAAATCCCATATTTCTTAATCTAATGGTTAAAGCGTAACTTTTTCTACCACTATTACAATATAGAACGATTTTATGAGTTTTCTTAAATTTAAGTAAATTTTTTAAGTGTTTTTCAATTTCTTCTGATGGAATGTTAATTGAGTTTTCAATTTTAAGTTCATTCATTTCATCTGAACTTCTTACATCGATAACAATGACATTATTTTCTTTAAGCATTTTTTGAAGTTCCTTATAATCAATCTCAATTTTTAAATCTTCTAATTTTTGTTTATATTCTTTGAGCTCTAAAACTCTTTTACATTTTGAACATATTTCACTATTTGAAGGCATAGAACATATTGAACAGGCTTTAATATCTTCTAATTCTTCATTTAAATTCTTCTCATATAGTGGAATGATTTTTTTTCTAAAAATTGAAAGAAGTCTAAATTTAATGTCAGGTTGTGTTTTCTCTAATTCATCAATCCAATTTTTAATTTGTTTTATTGTTGTTATTTCTCCATGAGGGCAAGAACATTCTTGAAGAGGAAGCTCATTTAAACTAACATAATATAAGTCTTCAATTTCTGGTGTAGTTATTAAGGGTTTTATTTTTCTTGGATAACCATTTAAAAGTGGCTTTAAAACAGGTTTTAACTTTCTTATTGCTTCAAAATCGCCAATTAAAAATAGAGACATCATTGTAGAAACTGTATCATCTAAATTATGACCTGTTGCTAGTACATTAGCATTTACTTTAACTGATAATAAGGTAAATATATTTCTTTTTATTGTTCCACAAACAGAGCACATTTTATCTTTATATTTTGTAATTAGAAATTCATCAATTGTATAACCTTCTTTCTCTTTAAGATTGTATATTTCTAATGGAATTTTTAAGTCTTCACAAAGTTTGATAACTTTCTTTTCAAGATGATCAGAATAGTAATTAATTCCAAGATTTATATAAAAAGCAAATATATCCTGATCTTTGAAAGCCATTTTAAGGGCATGTAGTAATGCAACACTATCTTTGCCTCCTGAAACTGCAACTCTTTCATTTTTATTGAACATCTTAAATTCTTCAACAACCCTTCTGATTCTATTTATAAAGAAATTATTGAAACAGCTTTGACATAACTTTTGTTTTGCATATCTAATTTCAATAATAGCACTATTTTTTCTACATCTAGAACATTTTCCAATAGGTTCTAATTTTAACTTTATTCTACCAATTCCACATTTACCATAAAAAATTTCCATAAGTTATAAAATTTTAAAGTTTAAAGATTGTCTTTTCTTGCCTTGTGCCTTGTCCAATAATTCTAAATCTATTTATTTTATTATGTTTTCCCCACCCACCCTGAAATTAAGCCTTCGGCTTA
>ERZ511473.454-NODE-454-length-66884-cov-27.082656_pt1 | contig 66884 bp, 90 predicted proteins | sample MGYA00374947_ERZ511473 | MGnify/ENA primary metagenome ERZ511473 (study PRJEB26303, sample SAMN06343854) | sediment metagenome | isolation source: hot spring sediment | place: Canada: British Columbia | collected 2012-09-26 ... | reverse complement strand
TGTTGGCCCTGGCCTGGGCCCGTGTGGGAAAAGGAGGTGAGGGATGCAAAGGCTGCACCTTATAACGCCTCTCCGGGTGGTTGCCCTGCCCGAAGAGGAAAGGGTGGATGCACTCCTTGAGCGGTACGGACGCCTGAAGGTGGGGCGGTACATCCACGGGACCCTCGAGGTGCCCTTGGGCTACACCGCCCGCCATCTAGCAGCGGACCTGAGCCTGGTGGTTTCCCCCGGGGAGGTGGCCGTGATCTATGACGAGGACGAGCTGGAACTCCACGCCTTCCTCCTGCTTGGCCCGGACCGGGTGGAAGAGGTGAAGCTGGCCGCTGTTCGGCGGGGCGAGGTGGTACGAGTGGTGGGCTGAGATCAGCACGGGAAGAGATGAAAGAGGAGGTGGACACGGATTTGGTACTGTGTAGAAGAAGCCAGCCATGCGCAAAGCCTTCAAATACCGCCTGTACCCCACCCAGCCTCAACAAAAAGACCTGGAGCGCACCCTTGAGCTTTGCCGCCACCTCTACAACGCGGCCTTGCAGGAGCGTAGAGATGCCTACAAGAAGGCCGGAGGCGGATGCTTCTGGATGAACGCATGGACTGGCTGGAGGTGCGGGCCTGGGTCTGGGAAACCCCCGGCCTGCACACCCGCAGGGCAGGGGATACCCTGGAGGTTGTGCGGGAAGAGGGGAAAAAGGTCCTGGCCCGCCTGGACCTGAACGGCTATCCCATGTACCTGGCCCCGGAAGGAGAGTGGGTATGAGCCTCGAGGGCTTCAAGTGGACGCTGGTGGCCCTCATGGTGGTGGACCACATCGCCGTGGCTTTCCAGCTTCCCTTCGAGTGGCGGCTTCCCGGGCGGGTGGTCATGCCGGGGTTCCTCGCCCTGCTCACCTACCACCTGGCCCAGGGGGCGTCCCCAGGAAAGTACCTGGCCCGGCTGGTACCCTTTGCTCTGATTAGCCAGCCGGGCTACAGCCTGATCCTCCAGCAACATCCCCTCTCCCTCTGGCCCCTCAACATCCTGGCCGACCTGTCGGCCAGCGTCCTGGCCGCAGGTGGGCAGAGGGCCTGGCTGGGGTGGGTGCTTGGAGTGTACAACCTCACCATGGCCATGCCCCTGGCCGTGGTGTGGAGCTTGCGGGGCATGAGGCTTCTGGCCGGGGTCGTCCTGGCCCTCAACGTCTGGATGCTGGGGTGGCCCCTGTGGGTGGGGCTTCTGGAGGGAGGGGCGTACCTGCTTTTCCTTCATCTCGTTCCTAGGCTGGGCAAGGGCAGGCGGACGCCGTGGTGGGCCTTCTATGCGGTGTACCCGGCTCACCTCACCGCCATCTACCTGGTCAAGCGCTTCCTGGAAGGGTAGGTGAAAGGATGAGGCAGATCAGCGTGAAAGACATGGCTTACCCCGGCTTTGGCGAAAACCCGGGCCTGGCGGACGTGGGAAGAAAGGGGGCGGGCGGTGGCCCGCCCCAGGGTTTTGGTGAAGGAGGAAAGCCATGAGCAAACGGGAAAAGATCGAGGGCTTCCTTGATCGGCTTGAGCGGGCGGAGAACCTGCTCATGGAGGGTAAGGTCCACCGGGTGGAGGGGCTGAACATGTATGTGGTCAGGGGAAGCCAACCCTACCTGGTGGACCTCGAGGCGGAAACCTGCAACTGCCCGGACTACTCCAAGGGGCATGTGTGCAAGCACCTGCTGGCAGCGCTCCTTTTGGAGAGGGCGGAGAGGAAGAAGGCCAAAAGCCTGGACCAGGTGGCGTGAATGATGTCTTGCCCCCACGAATGCATTACTTAACCGCTCGTGGGGGCAAGACAGACCACTCCCCGCCTGCCCTAAACTGGAAGGAAACATGCGCACCCTACTCCTTACCCCCATCCTCCTCCTGGCCCTAACCGGGTGCCTGTCCACCACAGCCCCCGCCACCCACGCCTTTGCCTGGTTTCCCCAGGGGGTCTGCCCCGACGGGGTGAGGGTGGAGGCTTCCGGCTTCAACCTGGGGCCAGTCCGAACCGACTCGGGTCCCGTGGAGATGCAGGCCAACACCTTCCTGGTTCCCCTGCAAACCAGCCCCACCACCTACGAGGAGGGATACGCCACTCCCCCCTGGAGGTGGCGGGGAGCGGCCAAAGCCTGGCCCCAGAGCCCGGGGTCCGGGATCTACCGGTTCACCTGCCTCCCCTACGGCCTGCCTCCGCTGGACCTTCCCCTGACCTGGCAAAACGGGGACACCGTGGCCCTGCTTATCCTGGAGGACAGAAGCGCCCCCTCGGGCATCCGGGTGGGCGTGCGCTACTGGTAAGAGGTGAGAGGATGAGGAAAATCCTGCTGACGGCTTCTCTCGTGGCCCTGGCGGCGGGGTGTGCGCCCACCGCCACCCTTGTTCCCGAGGAGGACCTGGCGCGGGTTTTGCCGGGTCCTGGAGGCACCTACCGGAGTTCCATACCGGTGCCACCTGTGAGCCTGGATGAGCTTACCCACCCCGACCCGCGCATCAGCGAACCGGCCTTCCGGCGGCTGAGGACGCTGGACGAGAACATCCCCATCAACGTGTACACACCGCCCGAGTACAGCTGGCGTTTCGGTGTGTACTGGCTGGCTAAGAAAGACTGGCAACAAGCGGCGAGGTGGTTTGACCACGGCTTGAAGGCCATGGCCGGAGAGGCCTCCTTTGACCGGGAAGGCCGGGACATCTGGGACTACGGCTACCAGCGGGCCCTGGCCTACCTCCAGTACGAGCCGCAAAAGGCCGTAAGGGATGCCCGTATCCTGGTGCGGTTCGCCGCTCCGCCGGTTCAGGGACGGATGCCTCAGAAACTCCTGGGCCTGGAGCTTCTGGTAAAAGCCCAGGTGAGGACAGGAGATTACAACGGAGCCCTGGACACCGCCCAGGAGTACTTCAAGGCCTGGGAGGAACTCAAGGGCATCCCACCCCTTGTCCAGGGGTTCCACTCCCTCCACCGGGTAATCCTGGAAAGGGGCAAAGCCCTGGAAGGCCTTGGACGCCTGGACGAAGCCCGTGGCGTTTACCGGGCCATCCTGAGCGCTTCCGGGGCTTTGGTGGAAAGCGCCGTCCTCAAGGAAGCCGAGGAGCGGCTGAAAGCCCTGGGAGAGCCACAGGCTCAGGCACAACCCCAGCCTCAACCCCAACCCCAGCCCCAGCCTCAACCCCAGCCCAGGGCCTCCGATGAGCCCGTGCGCAAGAACCCCACCGAGGCCGCCCTCGAGGAGGCCCAGAAGGTGGCCCAGGGGCTGGTGGAGGCCCTCAAGGCCGCAGACCTGACCCGGGCGGACACCTACCTGGCCGTCCCCCGGTTTGACCCCAGCCTGGCCTCCCGGCTGGGCCCCGAGGCCAAGGCCAAGGCCGCTTCCTTCCGCTTCCAGGTGGGCCGGGTGGTTCTCCCCAGCGCCGTGCAGGCGTACATCACCGTGGAGCTTACCTACGACTTCGGCGCAGGACCCAAGACCATACGCCTGCCCATGCTCTCAGGTGAGGCAGGCCAGGGCCTCAAGGTCCTGAACGGCACCCCCTCGGTCCTGATCGGGGCCATCCTGGGCCTTGGGGACCTCCCCGACAAGGTGAACGCCTTCCTGGACGAGTACCTTAAGGCCCTGGGCCTCTAAGCCCACGCCCGACCGCCCCCCGGGTTTTCCCGGGGGTTCCTTCTTCCCCGCGCGGGGACAAAAGAAGAAGGGAGCTGGAGGAAAGAACAAATCCGCAGATTTGCTCCTCCAACTCCCTGCGGGGTGGTGGAGTCGGCGTTCAATCCCAGGCCCCCCCGCGGGGCCTGGGACGCCTGGGAGCCCGCGGGCTCCCTGACGCCACCTTGACCTGGCATCCGGGCGGTTTCGGACCCCCCGAACGCCTTGAGTTTACCATACCTGGAAATCCCGTCAAGAGAGGTGGGGGCTTCGCCCCCACAGGAGCATGGCGATTTTCCCAACGGAGGAGGTGCCATGAAGAAGACCCAGGTTCATCTCCTTCAGGAAATCCAGGCCGCGGGCAAACTCCTGGCCAGCTACGCCAGGGAGGCGGAGCACGCCGTGTCCTGGGCCCAGGCCCGGGGCTACCCGGTGCCGGAAACGCCAGAGGCCCTGAAGGAGCTGGAGGAAATCCTCGAGGAGCTTCGTACCGCCTACGCGCGCCTGGGAAGGCTGGAGGGCCAGTGGAAGCGGGCCGTTGAAGACAACTCCGCCCGCGCTTTACGGGAGGCTTATGGTTTGTGAAACCCTTAAACTCATCGGCTACAGCCTGCTTTTAAGCCTGGTGCTGGTTTCCCCAATCCTTCTCATCAGCCTGACCGCCTGGTCCCTAGAGAAGTTCACCCGGAGGAGGAAATGAGGCTGGAGGCAAAGGCCAAGGCCGGGTTTTACCCCACGCCCACCCGGGTGGTCCACCTTCTCCTCCGCAACTTGAGCGTGGTGGGTACCCCCGACATTTTGGACCCCTGTGCGGGGGAAGGAGAAGCCCTTTACATCCTCGCCCAAGCCCTGCGGGCCAGGGTTCAGGGGATTGAGCTATCCCGGGCCAGGGCCAAGCGGGCCGTAGCCAACGGCCTGCGGGTGTACCAGGGGGACAGCTTCACCTTCCAGGGCCACGGGTTCAGCCTCCTCTGGCTGAACCCGCCCTACGACCACGGGGAAGGCGAACGGCTTGAGCTAACCTTCCTGAAGCACTGGACCCCGGCGTTGAAGCCAGGGGGGGTTCTGGTCTACATCATCCCCGAAAGCACCCTGGAGGACGCCAGCCCGTACCTGACGGCCCACTACGAGGAGGTCAGCGCCTGGCGCTTCCCCGAGCCCGAGTACCAGCAGTTCAAGCAGATCGTGGTCCTGGGGGTGAAGGCGGAAGAACCCCTCCCGCCAGAGAACCTCGAGGTCCAGGGGTCCCTGGAGGAGTGCGAGTGGGTGTACCCGGTGCCCGGGGGAGGCACGGCGTACCTGTCCCGCAAGAACCAGCTAACCGAGGAGGAGGTGCTGAAGGCCCTGGAGAACAGCCCCCTCTTCCACCCATCCGGCCAGGTACGGCATGTTCGACCCCTTCTGCCCCTTAAAGAAGCCCACCTGGCCCTCATGCTGGCCGGGGGCTTCCTGGACAACCAGGTGGTCCACCTGGAAGGGGAGCCCTACCTGGTGAGGGGTGAGGTAAAGAAAGTGCCCCTTCGCTTTGAGGAACGGGAGGGGGGCGTGGTACGGGAAATCACCCGGGAGCGCTTTGAGGTCAAGGTGGTGGCCCTGGGCCTCAAAAGCGGAACCATCCTGGAGGTGTCCTGAATGCGAATCCGAACGGAAGACGGCGTGGAAGCCGTGCTCCACCGCCTGGTGGCGGTGGGCAAGGAGGCCCACTACCTGTCCTTTGGAGGCACACGGGAAAGCGTGGAGGCCATCTGGGGAGCCTTTGCTACCCACAAAAACCTCGTGGTGGTGGCCCCGGAGCGCCTCCTCGTGTGGAGGAGCATGAACGAACTCAAGTACCGGCGTGCCCGTATAGGGCAGGTGGTGCACGGCTTGATAACCAGCGAGGCGGTGGGCGAGCGGGTGGTGGTCTGGACCTCCAGGGAGGAGGCCGCCGCCAACCTTGCCAGGGCCCTCAACCTGCCCATCCTTCCCGAATGGGTAGAATGGTTTAAGGAAGCCGTGAAGCCGTACCAGAAAAACCTCACCGCCATCGGAATAGAAGCCCTGTACCTGCCCCTGTCCCAGGTGCGGGAAATCAAGGAGATGCTCGCCTCAGCCCTGAGAGGAGGCGAACTCCCCATCCCCGAGGAGGCGCTATGAGGCTTTTCTGACGGCGTATCCCTGTAGCCGGGCAGAAGGGAAAGAGGGGGGCGGGATTTCCCGCCCCCAGGCTTCTTTTGAAGGAGGAACATGAGCGAGTCCGCCCTCACCCTGGCTGAGTTTATGGAGCGGTTCGGCCCGACCCTCATGGAGCGGGCACGCCGGGCCTTCCCGCCCGTGGTGGAGCGGGCCAGTCTGGTCCCCAGGGGCAGGAAGCCCATGGGCATCCAGGCCCTGGCCTCCACCGCCATGGTGGAGAGCCTGAAGCGGCACCGGGCGGGCTTCCTGGTGGCGGAGATGTCCACTGGGAAGACCAAAATGGCCCTGGACGCCTTAATGGGATACAACCCCAGGGGCCGCTATTTGGTTCTCTGTCCGCCCCACCTGGTGGCCAAGTGGAGGCGGGAAGCCAAAACGGAAGGCTTCCACGCGGTCATCCTCTCCTCCCTCGAGGACATCCGCCGCCTCCCCGCCCTCCCCACACCCCTGGTGGCGGTCCTCTCCCGGGAGCGGGCCAAGCTGGGGCCGGGCTGGAGGCCCGCCTATGTGGTCAAAAGCCTGAAGCACCGGGACACCCTCATCCGGTACGCCGCCTGCCCCTCCTGCGGACGGCCCGTGCAGGACAAGGACGGCATCCCCCTCTCCCCTTCGGGAGCCAGGGAAACGCTTGCCCGGAAAAAGCGCGCCTGCCCGGTTTGCGGAGAACCCCTCTGGCAGGTGGCCCCGCCCCGCCGGGTGGCCCTGGCGGACGCCCTGAAGCGCTTCCTCCCCAAAGGCTTTTTTGACGTCCTCGTCCTGGACGAGGCCCACGAATACAAAGGCCAGGGAAGCGCCCAGGGGATTGTGGCGGGGGTCCTGGCGGACTGGGTGGGGCGGGTGCTGGTGCTCACGGGCACCCTTTTTGGCGGGTACGCCAGCACCCTTTTCGCCCTCTTCCGCCGCTTCCTCCCCGGGTTCAGGGAGGAGTACGGCCCCAACGACCTGGACACCTTTGTGGCCCGATACGGGGTGCTGGAGCGGGTTGTCGCCTACCCGGAGGAGGACGGCAGGAGGAGCCGGAGGCGGTCTTCCCCGCAGACCAAGGAGAAGCCGGGCCTTTCCCCCCTTCTCCTCCCTTACCTCCTTCCCTACACCGCCTTTGTGCGCCTCCCCGAGGTGGCGGAAGGGCTTCCCCCCTACCGGGAGGAGGTGATCTACCTCGACCTGGAGGAGCCCCACAGAAGCCTGGTGAAAGCCTTCTACAACCAGCTCAAGGCCGCCGTGAACGAGGCCCTGGCCCGGGGGAGCAAGCGCCTTCTGGGAGGCTACCTGCAGGGGGCTTTGAACGGGCCGGACGCCCACTTCACGGACGTGGAGGTGCGGGACCCGGAAAGCGGCTGGGTGGTGGCCCAGATGAAGGCGGTGGGAGAGGACTACCTGTCGCCCAAGGAAAAGTGGCTCATCCGCCTGCTTTCCAAGGAGAAGAGCGAGGGGAGGAGGGTCCTGATCTATGTGCAGAACACCGGGAGCAAGGACCAGGTGGCCCGCCTCACCCGGGTGCTGACGGAAGCGGGCTTCAGGGCCGTGGGGCTGTATGCGGACACCGTGAAGCCCGAGGAGCGGGAAGCCTGGCTCGGGCGGAAGGTGGCGGAGGGCGTGGACGTGCTGGTGGCCCACCCCCGGCTGGTACAGACGGGGCTGGACCTGGTGGACTTTCCCACCCTCGTGTTCCACCAGGTGGAGTACTCCGTCTATACCCTCCGGCAGGCGGCCCGGAGGTCCCTCCGCATCGGGCAGACGAGGCCGGTGAAGGTTTTCTTCCTGGCCTACCGCGAAACGCTTCAGGAGGCGGCCATCAGCCTGGTCGCCACCAAAGCCCGGTCCAGCCTGGCCCTGGAGGGCGAACTGGTGGAAGGAGGCCTTGCCGTAGCCAGCGAGGAGGACCCAACCCTGGTGCTGGCCCAGGTCCTGGCGGGAAAAAAGAGCCTCGCCCCCGCCAGCTTCTGGGAAAACCTGGCGGGCGTGGACACCGCCGAGAACCCGGCAAGGGAAACCCTGGTACAGGCCGCCCAGCAGGCCCTGGCGGAGTTTGCCCAGATCCACCTGCCCACCCTCAAGGAAAGCCGCAGGGTGCGGGTGGGAAAAACCTGGACGGTGCTCCCCGCGGGACAGCCGGTGCTTTTCGAGGAAGTGGTGTAGCGAGAGAGGGGGGCAAGACAATCGTCTTGCCCCCACGAGCGCCGGTGAACCTAAACTGGCACGGGAGGGGACATGCAAAACCCCCAGGAACGCTTGCAGGCGATAGAGGCAAGGCTACAGGAGCTGGAGGAGAAGCTCCGCTCCCTGGTGCCCCTCCACGTCAAGCGGAAGTACAAGACCTGTGGGAAAGAGGGGTGCCGCTGTCGGAAGGGCCACCCCCACGGCCCCTACCTGTACGCCTACACCCCGGACAAGGAGATCAAGGAAAAGCGGAAGAGGAAGGGGTGGCGGGGAAGCACCCGCCGGGAAATCTACCTGGGCAAAAACTGGACACCCCCGGAGAACTGGACCCGCCCCCAGGTGGTGCAGGAAATCCTGTGGGAGCACCACCGGCTAGTGCGCCAGCGGGAGCGGATTCTCAAACACATGGCCAAGACAGGGCTAATATGAAGACATGAGACCGGACCTGAAGCGCCTGGACAAGATACTCCTGGAAGGGGCAAGGCGGTACCCCGGTGCGGTGAGGTTCCTCGAGGAGGGCGGGGTGCAGTTGAGCCACCGCTACACCGAAAACGGGGTGATCCTCGAGGCCCGCTACGGGATTAAAGCCAGCGAACAGCGCATCCGCCATTGGAACCAGGAAAACCTCCTGCAAGCCATCAACGAGGAGGACGGCCTGGTGGCCCGCCTTCCCCTGGTCCTCGGGGAGGAAGAACCCGAGGAGGAAACCATCCAGCAGGGGGTGGCCCTCTTCCTGGAGAACGCGGTGAGGCTTGGGATGTACGCCCTGGGGCGAATGGACGAGTACCTGAGCCCCGAGCCCAAGCCCGCATACCCCATGAGGTCGGAGGTGAAAGCGTGAACAAGGTTGACGCCGTGAGAAAGATGCTGAGAACCACCTTTCGGGACATCGTTCGGGTAAACCCCGACCTGGCCTACAGGGAAACCCCTACCGGTGCGGTGGTGAAGGAGCCGGAGGGGGACACCCTGCTGGAAGGACATGTGGACGCCAGGCGCACCCTGGTCAGGACGGTTCTCGTGGACGGCGAAGCCCTGGACTACGAGGTGGGCACGGAGAAGGAGAAGGCGGCCCTCAAGAGGGCCCGGGAAGCGGCGGGCAGGCTAAACTCCCGCCCCACCCTGGGCCGGTACACAGTGGAGGTGCGTGGGGGAAGGCTTTTTGTCACCTACGGGATGGACGTGCCCACCGCGGCCCTGGACCCCCAGGGCCTCGAGGGCCTCATCAAAACCCTGGTGGACGAGTTCAGCGCCGGCGACAGGGACATGGCCTACGGGATATTCGCCAGGGTCCTGTTCCCGGAGGTGGCCGAGGCCGTGAAGCCGAGGTTCATCCCGGTGCGGGCTAAAGCGTAGTAGCCGGAAGAATCGGAACCCCGGGCACCGGCGGTCGCCGGTGCCCGCTTCTTTTGCCATGGACGAGAAGAAGCTGAAAACCCGCCTTACCCCGGGTGTAGACGAGGACCGGCTGGCCATCTCTTTTCTCTAAGCTGAGGCCGGAAGTCCCCCTCCCTCCGAAAGAGGAGGACCCGCTTCTGATACCCCTTCTCCGGGCCATTGCACGGCGGTAGATGCGGTAGATGAGGAAGAGGGAGCAAGAGGTCAGAACATGGCACGACCCAGGAGCCAGTACTGCCTGAAGCGGGAGGAACTCATCCAACTACTCCAGCAGATGCCGCTGAAGGAGGCTCTTCGCCTGTGGCAGGCCCTGGGGGAAGACCCCAAGGACTTCCCCCTTCCCGCCAACCCCCAGACCCTGAGCCGGACCATCAGGAAACTCAGGGGTGAGGCAGGAGCGGACGGGGCGAAACCGCCGAAACCTCCGGCCTATCCGTCCGGGGAAAAGGCGAAAACCCCCGGCCTATCCGTCCGCCCAGGTGCCGATGAGGAAGGGCCTGAACCCCTGGCGAAACCGCCGAAACCTCTGGCCTATCCGTCCGGGGAAAGAAGGAAAACGAGAGGCCCATCCGTCCGCTACCCCGACCCCGCCGGGGCCCTGGCCCAGGAGCTTGGCGGGTGGCGGGCCAACCTGCTTTACCGGGCGCGCCGTGAGGAGAACCGGGTCATTCAGGAGCTTGCCCACTCCCACCGGAACGTCCTCCTGGCTTTCCTGAACCTGGCTGAGGCCATACCCATGCCCAGGCGGGTGCCCACCGCCCTGGCCTGGATAAGGGAAGTGCTGGAGCAGGCCAAGAGGCTGGGGGACGACGCCGTGATCCGGGTCTTTCAGGAGGTACAGCGCAGGAGCCCGGAAAACCCGCTCAGCTATGCAGCTAAGGTCCTGCAAAGCCAGAAGACGGAGGTGAGGAAATGGAACCCGACAGGCGAACTCTTCTAGCCAACATCCCGGGGGTTCAAATCGTCCAGCCCCAGGTGGACCCCGACCTTCCGCCCTGCCCCCTGTGCGGGGCCCCTGCCTTGAAGGGCAAGGGCTTCCGCCACCCCGCGGACATCGAGCACGACTGCGACTGCATCTACCTCCACCCCGAGGAGTACGGGGCCGCGGTGCTCCGGGCCTGGCGGCTGTACACTGCCCCCAGGCTCCTTCTTCAGGACCTCTCGGGCTACCCCCGGTACCGGGAGTATCTGGAGAAACCCGTGCAGGGACACGACGGAAACTGCCTGGCCCTGGAGGCCGCCCGCGCCTACACCGGCGGGCTCCTCTACCTCCACGGCCCCCCGGGCACGGGGAAAACCCACCTGGCCCTCCGCCTGGCCTGGCGGCTTGCCCAGCAGGGGCGGTTCATCCGGTTCAGGAGCGAGCTTGATTTCCTCAAGGAGGAAAGGGAGGCCGCCGGAGAAGGAAGTGAGCCCCCCGCTTACGAGCGCCTTCTGCTGGACGACGTCGGAAAGGGGCGCGTCACGCCCTTCAGCCTGGAACGCCTATACGCCCTGCTGGAGGGGGCCAGCGTGGGACGAATGGACCTTATCATCACCTCCAACTTCGCCCCGGAGGAGCTGGCACAACGCCTGGGGGAAGTGGGAAGCGCCGTGCTGTCCCGAATCAGAAGCGGCACCGTGGCGCTTGTGGAGGGAGAAGACGGGAGGCGGAAATGAAGGGCTGGCTGGTGGTGGAACGCTACATCAGCGCGGGAAAACCGAGCCTGGAAAAGCGCCTCGAGGCCATGGAGAACCCCACGGAGCTTTTCTGGCACAAGCCCCTGACGGGGTGGAGCAACCTTCTCTTCCCGAGCCCCGAGGAGGCCTTCCGCCATGCCAGGGACCTGTGGTGGAGGCTGTCCACCCGGGAAATCATCTGGGTGCGGGAGCACCCCGCACCCTCCCGGGTCCTGTTCGCCGAGGGCACCACCCTTTACACCCTGGGAAGCGAGGCCCTCGGGGAGTTTCGGGGTGTGGAGGTGGAGCTTCGCAAACCCCTCGGCCAGCTGGTGATAACCGGCCCCACCTGGGAGGAGTACATGCTGGTGGAGGTCTACGAGGCCGAGGCCCAGGGAGCCCTGGACGCCTACTTCCGCTGGGCCAGGGGGAGGGTTCTCCCGCACGAGGCCCCTGGCCGGTAAGGGCAGGGAAGGAGAGATGGGGCGGGCAGTTGCCCGCCCCAGGCTTTTGGTGAAGGAGGGCAGTATGAGCCCAAGCCAGGAACTCTACGAAAAGGCCAGGGAAGCCCTGGAAGAGGTCCTCAAGGAAAGCCCGATCCGGTACCGGCTGGTTCACGAAGGCGGCTCGGTGGCCGCCTACTTCTTCCACCCTCGGTACGGCCTGGTGGACTACCTCCGCTTCATCCCCTTTGACTTCCTCAGCCAGAGCGTGGAGAGCATGGTCAGGGCCATCTGCGCCCATGCGAAAGGGGCCGCGGAAATCCAGCCGGAGCTGGTCCTCGAGGGCAACAGGGGTATGGTCCTGTGCGGCGTCCAGGCCCTCGCCGTTGGCCCAGAGCATGTGGTGCCCGCGGACTGGCTACCCATCCTGGAGGACCTTCCCCAGGACCAGAAAACCCGGCTGGCGAACCTGTAGGGGGTTATCATGACCAAGGAACTCCTCGCCGAGGTCAAGCAGGGTCTTCAACGACTGCAAGACGAGCTGAACAAGGGGCATACCCGGGCCTTCCTGGAGTACCTTCAAACCCTCGGGCGCTTCCACCAGTACAGCTTCCACAACTCCATCCTCATCTGGCTTCAGAAGCCGGACGCCACCCTGGTGGCCGGGTTCCGGCGGTGGCAGGAGCTTGGCCGCTGGGTCCGGAAGGGCGAGAAGGGTATCCGCATCCTGGCCCCCATCATCAAAAAAGTCGTTAAGGAGGATGCGGACGGCCTGCCCCTGGAGGTGGAGGAGGTGGTGGGCTTCCGCACCGCCTATGTGTTTGACATCTCTCAGACGGACGGCAAGCCCCTCCCGGACCGCCTCATAGCCCAGGGACCCGAAAGCCTCTACCCACGGCTTAAAGCCCTCTGCCCCTTTCCCGTGGAGGAAACCGAGGACCACAACCTCATCCAGCGCATCGCTTCGGCAGTCCACTCCATCCTGCACAGGCTGGAAGCCAAGCCGGTGCAGGTGCCGGAGGCGGCGTAAGGAGGAACCCATGCTGATCCAAGACACCGCAGTGGAAACCCTGGTACACGTACCCCTTCAGGCCCTCCGCCTGGCCCCCGAGAACACCCGCCAGGAAGCCGACCCCACCGCCCTGGAGGACCTTAAGGCCTCCATCCGGGAGCAGGGGCTTTTGCAAAACCTGGTGGGCTACCGGGAGGGCGGGACCGTCTACGTGGTAGCGGGGGGACACCGACTCCGGGCCCTCAAGGCCCTGGCCGAGGAGGGCTTCCCCGTACCCCCCGTTCCCGTCCGCCTCATCCCCAAGGACAAGGCCCTGATCTACTCCGCCACCGAGAACCTAGCCCGCAAGGACCTCACCCCCCTGGAGGAAGCCCGGGTGGTGGCCCAGGTGGCGGCGGCCCTGGGCCTCGAGGGGGCTTCCCGGGAGCTTGGACGGAGCCAGTCCTGGGTGGAGGGCCGGGCAAAGGTGGCCCGCTTCCTGTCCCCATCCTGGCAGGAAGCCCTCCAGAAGAAGGAAATCCCGTTCGCCCTGGCCCACGCCCTGGCCGACCTGAAACCGGAAGACCAGGAGGACCTCTGGAAGCGGTACGGCCCGGGCCTCAAGCTGGAAACCCTCAAGGCCCTGCAACTCAAGGATGCCGTTCCCGTGAACCGACTGCTTCCCGGGGTGCTGGAGCGGTACCGGCAGGCCGGTGGGGTAGTGATGGAGGCTCTAATGGAGGGCACGGAGTACGCCCAGGACCGCGCCCTGGCCCTCCGCCTCCAGGAGGAGGCCGCCCGGACCCTGGCCCAGCGCATGGGGGCACGCTTTGAGGTGGACCTGCCCCTCCACCGGGTAGTTCCCCTGCAAAGCGGGGGCGAGCGCCTGGTGGTCCTTTCCACCCAGACCCTGGAGGTCAGGGTTTTCACCTCCGCCCGGGTACTCGGAGAAGGTAAGGAGGCCAGGGAGGAAAAACCCCAGGCCACTTCCCAGACCCTCCCGGCAACCCCGGCTTCTCCCCAGGTTTCTCCGGGAACGAAGGCGGAACCCCACAAACCGGAGCCCGCTCCCGTGGCCGCCAGGGGCAGGTGGGAGCAGTACGCCCTTCTGGTGAGGGCCTACCGCACCTGGGCCGGGGAGAGCCGGGACCGCCTCGAGGCGGCGGTGGTGGCAGCGGTGGCCGGTGCCCTGCACCTCAGGCCCGAACCCGGCTTCCGCCTGGCGGACCAGACCCAGTTCGCGGGGACCTATGCCATGGGCGAAGCCCGCTTCCAGGCCCTCACCGGGAACCAGGAGCTGAAGGAGCGCCTCAGCGGCCTCCTCAAGACGTCCACCCCCACCGTGGAGGAGGTCCTGGCCCTGCCGGAGGAGGTCCGCCGGGAGGCCTTCACCCTAGCCCTGACCCTGCTCCTGGGCCTGCCCCAGGCTGAAGAACCCATCCGCCCCACCCTGGGCATGGCGGACGCCGACCACTTCACCGCCTACCGAAAGGACCTGCTGGAAAAGGCCGCGGAACAGGCCGGTCTGACCCCCGGAGCCAGCAGGAAAGAAACCATCGCCAGGCTTCTGGAGAAGCCAGACCTGGCCTTCCCGGACATCCTATGGCAAATCTGACCCTGAGCCTGCCCTCCCTCCCCCCGGTGCTGGGGGAGGGGGGGTACCCACCCCGGTACTGGCAGGCGCTTCTGGAAGAACTGGCAGGCGCTCCCGGCGAAGACACCCTCACCCTGACGGGACGCTGGTGCCCGGCGCAGGAGGCGGATGTGTACTGGCTTCCCTCCACCGGGGTTGGCTGGGTGGAAGTTTCCCTCGGTCCCGAGGAGCTTGCCGTGCTGGACGTCCTGCGCTGGATAGGTATTGAGGGTCCCATCCGGCTGGACCATCCCATCGGGGAGTACGTACTTTCCTGCCTGGAGGACGCCGTGGAAAACCTGGAGCAGGTCGTGCGGGAAATAGCCACCTGCTCCAGCGGCCAGGAAGCCATAGAACGCTACGGCATCCTTATGGAGCAGGTGGGCTTTGACCCCAACCTGGCGGGCATCCTGTGGGGGTTATCCCACCCACACCGGCGCTTCCCCCCTCCCCCCGATCTCGCCCACCTGGTGGAGGAAGCCGGGCGCTTCCAGCACATCCCCACAGCCTCCTGCCTCCCCGAGGACGATGCCGGGGTGTCCTGGACGGACAGCTACACCATCCTGCCCTGGCTTATCGTGGCTGACCGGTCCTGGGCCTCCAGCGAGATGTACTACGAGATCTGGAACGAGTACATCCAGGCTGAAGCCTACACGGGTTTTACCGCCGTGCACGAAGCCTGGCAGGTCGGTTCGGAAGCAGAGGCCCGTGAGCTGGGGAAAGCGCTGAAAGCCGCCCTTCACCTGAAGGAGTGGCTTTTCCCCCGCATCCTCCACGACTACAAGCCCGCCAAACCCATGCCCGGGCACCTTGCCCCGCCCAAGGCGTCCAGGTCCCGGCTCCGCAAGATAAAGCACGTGTCCATGCCCGGGCTGGAATGGGCTTTACAGGGGCTCATGGAAGCGAAAGGGGGCCTGGTGGAGGCCCTCTTTGACTGAGGAGGTGAAGCGAAGCATGGAAAGGATCATCAAGTTCCGCGACCAGGTTCTGCCCGACCCCGGTCCTGAGTTCTCCCCCGAGGCGGTCCGCGACCTCTACGCCGGACAGTTTCCCGAGTTGGCCAACGCCAGCGTACAGGTGGAGGAGAAGGACGGGGTCCAGGTGGTTTCCTTCGTGCCCCGGGTGGGCACCAAGGGCTAGCGAACCATGATCCTGGACTTCTTTCCCGAGCACAAGGTGTACCAGCCCAGGGTTGCCCTGGTGCTTTATGCCGACCCGGAAAACCCCGAGGCAACCCTACCCGCCCTGGTGCGCTTCAGGGAGGGACGGCCCGCCTCCGTGCACGCCCCCAAGGAGGAAGCCATCAGGAGGTTTGCCCGCCTCCTCCTTTCCAAAAAGCAGGCGGACCTCCACTTCCTCCACCCCCGGGTGGTGGCCGAGGGGGAGGGCCTCATGGCCTGGTGGCGTCCGGCGGGGCCAGCCGTCCTGCACTTCACCATGCCCGCCCTCCATGAGGTGTCGGGGAAGAGCTTTCCCCTGCCGTCCCTCCTTTTCGTTCTGAAGGGCGGGGAGGTGTTCGTTTTCGCCCTGCCCAAAGACGCCAGGCCGGAGCCCGACACCCCCCTGCTGGCCGCCCCCTTTCCCAACCGAAACGCCAACGGGTGGGTCTGCTGGGGGAGCGGCAGGAGGCCGTCCAGGAAGACGCCGGAAGCCTGGGAAGCCGCCTTCTTCGAAAGCGCCTTCTCCCACCTCAACGACAACCCGGTGCAGGGCAACCTGGTGGCCCTCCTTAAATCCCTCCCGGGTCGGAGGCGCTTCCCCGTATCCCGGCTCAAAAAGCTGGGGCTCACCGTGCAGGAGGTTCTGAGGAGGCTGGCATGACAAAGGTCCTCCTGGTGGGGGTGGGCGGAAACGGCTCCAAGCTCTTGGTGAGCCTGGCCCGCCTGCACCTTCTTCTCAAGTCCCTGGGCGGCGAGGGGTTTCACCTCACCGCCCTGGATCCCGATGAGGTTTCCGAGGCCAACCTGGTCCGGCAAGCCTTCCTCCCCCAGGACCTGGGGCGCAACAAAGCGGAGATCCTCATCACCCGCCTCAACCTGGCCTACGGCCTCACCTGGGAGTTCCGGCCACGAGCCGTCGAGGCCAGGGACCTGACCGACGCAGACCTCATCATCACCGCCGTGGACAGCAAGCGGGCCAGGCGGAGCGTGTACGACACCGTGAAACGGCGCTGGGTCTGGTGGGTGGACCTCGGCAACGGGGACCGGTACGGCCAGGTGGTGGCGGGAAACGGCACCGAGGACTGGCCCTACCCCCCCGACCTCCTGCCCGAGCTGGTGAGCGGGGAGGACGAGGACCCCGGGCCTTCCTGCTCCATGCTGGAGGCGGTTCTCCGCCAGGACCTCCTCGTCAACGACCTGGCCGCGGTCTGGGCCGCGGAGATGACCGCCAGCATCATCCGGCGTGGGGTGCCCCGGTACAACGCCGTCTTCTACGACCTGGACCGGGGCACCACCCGGCCTTACCGTAAACCGCCGAATAAAGAGGGGGCCTTACGGCCCCAGGAGCGGGGCGAGGTGAGAAGGCATGGTACGCAACGGCGAAACCGGCGTGAGCATCCGCCTCAGCCCTGAGCAACTAGCCAGCCTATACAACCTCCTCAAGGCGGAAGCGGACTGGGAAGGCCACCTGCCGGAGGGCCTCGAGGCCCTCCGGCAGGAGCTTAAGGAAAAAGCCAAGGCCCTTTCCCTGGCTTTCCGGGAAGGGTACATCTACCCGAGGTAGTACATGCGAGTTCAAGCCCGCAGGCAAATCCGGTGCCCCCTCTGCCGGGGAGAAGGAGGCTTCTGGGATACCCTCGACCGCAAACCTCCCCTCGGCATCTGGGAAGAGCCGCCGGAGTTTTTCTGGGACGAGTGCCCGGAATGCGAGGGAAGAGGCACCATCACCATCCGGGAAGAAGTGTGGGAGGAACCCGACCTCTGGGAGGAGATCTTCCAAAAGGAGCACCAGATACCCCTCCTCTCCCAGTGGGTGCGGGCTTACCGGGAAGCCAGACGCCTGGCGCACCTGCCTCCGGACCTGGCCCGGCAGGTCGCAAACGCACAGACCTTTGGCCCCCAGGAAGTCAGCCCACTGGGGCTTTAGGGGAGGCTGGAATGGGAAGCGCGATACCCGAAAAGGCCATCCACGAAATGGCCCTAGAAGCGGCAAAAGACCCCAACCCCAAGCGGGTGGAGCGGGCCCTCGGGCGGCTGGTCCGCCTGGCCGCCCTCCGGCTCCAGAGCGAGGCCCTGTTGGGCTGGGCACACCGGGCGGAGCTTCCCCGCTTCCTGCACGACGCCCTTCCTTCCGGCATCCGCCGCCACCTGGAGGCCCTAGGGGTGCGGTTTGACTTCACGGGGGAGGCCACCGCGGAAGTGGACCTAGCAACCACCCCGGTCCTGGCCTTCCCCTGGAAGGACATCCGCTTCCTGGACGCCCTCCTCCTCATCGGCAAATGGCGCTACGACCCCGACAACCACCGCCTCTGCCTCTACCACCCCCTGGGCCTGGCCGTCTTCTACAACGGCATGCACAGCGGGGCCGTGGGCATCCTCGAGAGGAGGGGACGGCTTCCCGCCTCCGAGGCGGACCTCGGTCCCGCCTACCAGGCGGGGCTCCGGGTGGAGTGGGTGGGGGAAACCCCCTACGCCGTGGTCCGCCAGGTCAGGGAGCCCTTTGCACACCCGGGCTACGCCCTCCTCTGGGCCCTGGGGCAAATCCTTTGGGAACGGGGCATGCGGCTTTCTTGAGAAAGGAGGGAGCCTGGCGGAAGAGATCCATGAGGCAACCCAACAGGCCCTGACAGGACAGGGGAGTGGGCTGGAGAATTGCCGTTTGTCCTTCGCGAAAGCAAGCTTCGCGAATAAAGGGCACGTAAACTGGAAAACGGAGGATTAAGGAGGAGAAGCATGTGGAAGGCCGTGTTGATTCACCGCGGGGGCGCAACGCTCCCCCCCCTCGGGGAGTACTCCGACTGGCAGGCGGCCCTGACCAGGTGCGTGGAGCACGTGGGGGCCATCGCTCCAGGCCGGTACCGCCTCAAGGAGTTGGGCGTGGACCGGGTGAGGGATACGGCGGTGGTCTTCGCCATCCTGACGCACCCCAGGAGCGGGTGGATTCTCAACGCCATTGCCCCCAGGGAGGCCCCCCCGACCCTCGAGGAGGTGGAGGCCTTCCTGGGGAACCGGGGCTTTGCCAGGGACAGGTGGGTTTGGCTGCACAATGAGGGGGAGGTGACATGAGGTCATCCTCCCCCTCTAAACTGCGGGTCATGGGGGGATTGGAGATGGTTCTTGCCCCCTCCCTGGCGGAGGAGGCTCTGGCGGAGCAGGTGGCTGGGGCCCTTGCGGGCCTCGAGGGGGAAGAAAAGGTGCGGGTCGTGCTCAAAGACCCCATGGGCCCCCTTTGGGAGGGGGAGCTTCCCAAAGGGGAGGTTCTCCCTTGGGCCAAGGTGGCCCTGGCCCTTTACCGGGAGGCCTTCCGGAGGGGGCAGTCCTTCATGGGGGAGGCCATCCTTCACGCCCACCTGCACCCCTTGGGGGCATCCGCTGGGCCTTCAGGTTTCCTCCTTGGCCTGGGGAAAGCGGAGGGGCCCCTGGCCTACCTGTACCACCCCGAGGAGGAGCGCCGGGCGCAGAGGGCCTTCTACAGGAGCCTCCTGGCCTACTGGCGGCGGGCGGCGGAGATGGTCCTCCGGGAAGCCCAGGAGGGGCTGGGGCTGGAGGTCTACCCCTTCCCCGACACTCCCCTCGGCCCAAGGGCCCTGCGGGTGCTTCGGGGGCAGGGCACCCCCTTGGACCTCGAGGCCCTCAGGGAAACCCTTCGAAGGGTCAGAAAGGCCCAGGGGGAACTCCTGGACCGGAACCTCCCCTGCCGGGAGGCGAACTACCACATGCGCAGGCTGGAGTTTCTGGAGGTATGGCTCACCGCCCTCTTGCGCCTCGAGGGGGAAGCGGTGGGAAGGGTTCCTTGGGGCCAGGAGGCCGAGGAACTCTGGCGGAGCTGGGGGGAGGCGGGCAGGCCCCCTATCCCCTGCCCCTAGAAGCTCTTCAGCGGTGGGGGCCCCAGGCGGGCCCCCTTTTCCCTTGGGCCAAGGCGTCCACTCCCTCCAAGGAGAGGGCCCAGGGGGCCAAGCCAGAACCACGGGGTCCCCTCCTGGCGGGCCTCGAGTGAAGGAAATAGGAGGAGAGAATGCTGGCCGAGGACGCTCTGGCCCTGCTGGAGAGCCTGGAAGGGGAGGCGGACCTGATCCTCACCGACCCCCCCTACGGCACCACCCGCCTGCCCTGGGACGAGGAACCCCCCTGGGAGGCCTTCCTCTCCCTGGCCCGGGAGGCCCTTTCCGAAAGGGGGAACCTGGTGCTTTTCGCCTCAGGGCGGGCCGTCTACCGGGTGATGGCGGCCCTCGAGGCCCTCTCCTGGCCGTGGTACGAGCTGGTGTGGCCCAAGCGCCGCCCCACGGGCTTCCTGGACGCCGGGCGCCGCCCCCTGCGGGCCCACGAGTGGGTCCTGGTGGCCCCCGCCCGCTGGGGGGAGAGCATCTACCACCCGCAGAAGTGGTTCGCCGGCCTGTCCCGGGGCAAGGTGCGGCGGCGGAGCAACGGCTCACACTGGAAGGAGGCCGAGCCCGTGCCCTACGAGGACGACGGCACCCGCTACCCCCTCTCCGTCCTCCCCCCCTTCGCCCTCACCCCCGAGGAGGCCCGCTGGGGCCATCCCACGCAGAAGCCCCTGGCCCTGGGGCAGTATCTGGTCCTCACCTACTCCGACCCCGGGGGGCTGGTGGTGGACCCCTTCGCGGGTTCGGGCACCTTCGGGGAGGCGGCCCTCTCCCTGGGACGGCGCTTCCTGGGGGCGGAGAAGGACCCCAGGTGGCGGGAGATAGCCAGGAGGCGGCTTTCGGCGGTGCAGGGGGCGCTCCTATAAATGAGGTAGGCATGGAGGGAAGGACCGGAGTGCCCGAGGGGTATCCCCGCCCAGTCCACGGCTTCCCGCCAGGGGAGGGGACGTGAAGGAGGAGAAGTGGTACGTGGTCCTGCGGGGCATCGCCCCGGGGATCTACCGGAACGGCAAGGAGGCCAACGCCCAGGTGGGTGGGGTGCGGGGGAGCAGCCTCCGGGTTTTCGGGAGCGAGGAGGAGGCGCGGAGCTTCTACGAGGAGGCCGTGCGCCGCGGGGAGGCGGCCTATCTGGACCCGAAGGGACGGGTCCTGAACGTGGTATGGGGAGACCCTGTAAAGTGGCTTTCGCGAATGAACCCCTGATCCCCAGCCCGCTTTGTCTCCGAAGGTGGTGACAAACCCCCAGCTAGCCTGTTTACAGGGGACGAAGCCATGAAAAAGGAAATCTGGATATGGGACTGCCTGGAGTATGAAACCGCCTGGATCCGGGCCACGGACCTCGAGGACGCCACCAACATCATCATGGACGCCCTGGAGAAGCCAACCCCTTACCCCGAGGGCTGGCCCCCGCGGTTCGCCCCCGGAGAGGAGGTGAAACTGGACCGGGGCAAAAGGGGACGCATCCTCTCCTTCCTGGGGGGCTGGTATGACGAGCTGGAGGACATGGAGGTGTACGAGGTGGAGGTTGTGGAAGAAGACCCGTAGAGCCGCACCCGTGTGGGACTGAAGCATTCTTGCCCCCACGAAAGGCAATGAAATGCGGTCGTGGGGGCAAGACCTTCCCCCCACCTTCCCCGCTCCACCTATACTTGCCTCTATGAGGCCCCTTGGCGGCTTTTCCCACTGGAAGGGCATGGCTATAGAGGTGGAGCGAAACGGAGCAACCGAAGCCTGGTACTTCTCCGATTCCGGCTTCCACACCTCCCCCCTGGACCCCACTCCCGCGTCCATTCCCCTGGGACCCATCACCCCCATCTACCGCCTTCTCGGTTCCCAACAGCACCTTCACCCGTGGGAAAAGGTCCTGGCGGTGTCCCTTCTGGCCCTTTCCCTTACCGTGGGGCTATTCCGCCACGCCCCCGCCACGGGGTTTTTCCTTACCACCGGTTTCATCCTGGGAACCCTTCTTCTCAGGTTCACCCCCGCTTTCCGCTGGCACGCCCTCGAGCACAAGGTGATCCACGTCCTGGCCTCCCCGGACCTGCCCAGAAACCCGGAAGCCATGGAGGAAGCCATTTACGAAGCCTCCCCCCTCCATCCCGGTTGCGGCACCAACTTCTGGGCCGCCTTTTTCCTCCTGAGCCTCCCCGCCTTCTACTTCCTCCCCACCACCGGAGGGCTTCTCGCTTCCCTTCTCGGGGCCTACGCCCTCTGGCGCGCGGGGCTAACCCAACACCTAACTCCCCTCCAGTGGCTGGTCCTGGCCCCTCCCCACCCCAACCAGGTAAAGGCGGTGGCCCAGCACCTGGTCCGGCACCTGGAGGCCCTCTCGCAAGGCGAACCCGCCCCTTTCCATACGTGACGGGTACCCCTTATCCTTGACCTTAAGGACCTCCCGCGGGAGGTCCTTGGGGGCAAACCCCGGCCCGGGGTATAAGAGGGCACCGGCTCAGCGCACGGGAGCCGGGAGGTCCCTGGGGATAACCCCAGGATGACGGGGGTTGCGTGCGAACCCGCGGAGGGGAAGGGAAAATGTTAAAAGCTATAGTCTGGGCTACTCTGTTCCTGGTAGGGGCTGCAGCTGCGGGGGCCCACCCGGCCCTCACCGTCCTCGGTGCCGTGGTGACCGGCGTGCTCACACTGGCCGCCACGGACGACAAAAGGAAGTACTAGCCCCCAACAACCCAGGAAGCCCGCGGGCTTCCTGGGTTCTGCCTTTTACACCACGGCTTCCTCTTCCAGAAGGAGGCGCTGAAAAGCTCCCGGGTCCACGGAAGCCAGGTCGTACAGAAAGGCCTCCACCACCTCCTCGGGCACCACGTTCTCCCCACCCCGCACCGCATTGCCCAGGGTAGCCAGGGTCTGTGCAATGGCCTGGCCCAGGCGTCTTTCAAAGGGCACCGGGGCCGCAGGGAAAACCACCCGCACGGGGCTTTTCATCCCCACCCGAACCACCCGCCCCAGAACCTGGTCCAGTTGCGTGGCGGTCCAGGGCAGGGTCAGCACCACCTGGGCGGTGGGCCTCTTGCCGGTGGTGTCGTGGAGGGAGAGGCCGGTGCCCCCCTTGGCGGCGGTGGCGACCAAAAGGCGGACCTCTCCCCTATCCCACCGCTCCCGGGTCCGGCGCAGGGAAGCGCCGGTTCCCCCTCCCGTGTAAAAGGCCAGGGCCTCCCCAAGGTAGCCAAAAGCCTCCTGGACCATCTCCACAGGCGAGGGGAAGTAAAGGCTCAGCCCGTAAAGGGCTGGAAGAAGGTACTGGTGCAAAATCTTGCCCCCACGAGCCTCCGCCTCATCCCAGAGGGCCTCCATCCCCTCGGGAGTGGACAGGTCCAGGGCCTTCTCCGCCCTGTACTGAACAAAAAGCAGGACGTGCCAGCCTTCCTCCAGGAGGGACCGAATAAGGTCCATGGAGGCTTTGAGCTTCATCCTTTCCAGCATGGCCCGGGAGAGGAGGGTGCGGTGGGCCATGACAATCCCCTTCTCCCCCGAAAGAGCCCGGGAGGCCGCATACTTCAGGCGGCGGCGCACCTCCGCCAGCAGGGCCTTGTCCTCCGGCGTGATGCCCTGGAGGACCCGCACCTCATACTCCACCGGCTGGTCCGGCACGAAAAGCCGCTTCCGCATGAAGCCCCGGGCCGTAAGGGTGTGGTGAAAGCGCTTCAGGTCCTCCACCGTCCCCCCAAAGTAGTACTCCTTCCCCCCGCTGAAGCCGATCCGAGTGAACACCCCGTAATCGGCGAAGAAAGCGTCCAGGTCCCCGTACCCCAGGTAGCGGTGGAACCCCGTGGGCTTCAGGATGTACTCCGCCTCCCAGGGGCGGTCAAAGGGGGTGGCCGTCACGTACAGCACGAAACCAGCCCGGAAAGCGCCCTGAAGGACCCGGATGCCCCGCCTCGAGGCCCCGGAGGATATGCGCTTGGCAAAGTGGGCCTCATCCAAGATGAGGGCGTGGAAGGAACCCACCCCCTTCGGGTCAAACCTGCCGTAGGTGGTGATGACGGCACCCGCCCCAAACCGGGCCAGCACCCCCTGCACCTGACGCAGGATGTCCTCGTTGGGCACCACCACCAGGGGTTCGTACCCCAGCGAACGGACCAGCAGGGCAAAAACCGAGTACACATAGGTTTTCCCCGTGCCTGTGCCGTTTGCCAGGAGAAACCCCCTGGGACCCTGGCCCCTCAGAAAACGGCTGAAGGCCCTCCAGAGCACCCGCACATCCTCCACCTGTTCGGGCAACAGCTTCCCTTCCCAGCCAAGCTCCTCCACCCGGGACCAGGCCGCCACCAGGTCATCCCGCACCGCCTGCCACACCCCCTGAACAGCCTCGGGGGGAAACACCTCGGCGGGAAGGGCAAACAGGCTTCCGGGAGGAAAAACCCAGAGCTCCCGGTTGGGAACCCACCTGCCCCCCACCGAACGAAACCGCTCAGGGAGGTGGGGGGCAAAGGGCGTCCTCGCCCAGAGCCTGCCGTTTTCGTACCACAGATGAACGCTCAACTCGTTCAAGTCTCCCCGCCCTTTTCCCCCGTGGGAACCATCTGGGAGAGCAGGCGGTCCAGGCGCTCGGAAAGCTCCCTGAACCGCTGAAGGACCTCGGGTAGAGTGGTCAGGTAGCTGGCTTCCAACGCCCGTTCCATCCTTCCCCTACTCCTGCTCCCGGAGCCTCGGCCTTCTCGCCCCCACATAAATGGACTGCAAGGCCGTCCAGGGTTCCACCACCACTCTCCCCCAGCGAAAGGAGGCGTGGAGCATGTACCCCCTGCCGATGTAAATCGCCACGTGGTCTATCTCCTTCCCGGATTGAGAGAAGAAAAGCAGGTCCCCCGGGCGCACCTCTCCCACCACCCGGGGAAGGAACCGCCACTGCTCCCGGCTGGTCCTCGGCAGGGACACTCCCAGGTGCCGGTAAAGCCACACCACCAGCCCCGAGCAGTCAAACCCTCCCTGCCCGTTGCCCCCCCAGAGGTAGGGCAGGCCCTGGTACCGGCGGGCCACCTCCCACCACCACCCTTCCCAATCCGCACCCGCCCAGGCCACGGACAGGGAAAGGGCCAGGACCAGGGTCCAGGCCCTCAGCACGGAACCCTCACCTCCGGTGGGGGAGGAACACCAGGCGCACCGCCTTGGGGGCGGACATGCGCACCGGTTCGGCCACCACTCCCGCCCCTACCCGGCGGAGGGTGAAGAACCTCCCCTGCGCCCCGTTGCCCTGTACCGGCAGAAACACCCCCTCGGGCCTGGGCTTGGCTACCAGCACGTCCACATAGAAGCGCAACTCCCCCTTGGGCCCTCGAGGGGCCGGGGAAATCCCCACCCCGGCATCCTTGGCCCAGCGGTAGGTGCGCGCCACCAACTCCGCCTCCTCGGGGGTAGTGATCGGCACCCACTGGGCCTGCCCCACCAGCACCTCCCCCGGCTCCCCCGGGCGGTGGGGCACCCCCACCAGGCTGAGAAGAACCTGCATGGCCCGGTAGCGCTCCGCCGTACCCCGCACCTCGGCCACCAGGTCCTGAAGGCCCAGGGCTTCCATGCGGGCCTCCAGGTCAGGGGCCTTGGGGGACCGGTTCACCAGGGCGTAGTAGTAGTCGCGGGCCAACTGCTTCGCCCCCCACTGGAAGGCAGGATGAGCCCGGACCTCCTCCGGGGTCCCGTGAAAAACGGGACGGGCAAACACCGGTCCCAGCAGGGAGCTTTCCCCGTACAGCACCTCCCGCTCCACCCGTCCGGGGTACACCCAGAGCCTCTCCCACAGGCGCACCACCCCCGGTAGTCCCTGGGTGAAAACCTCGGATTCGTCCACCACCTCAGAAAGCAGTAAGGTCCACACCTCCGACATGCTCCCTCCTAATCCGCCCGGGCCTCCAACGGGTCGGGCATCCGGACAAGCCGCCGTACACCCGCGGCAAAACGGTCGGGTTCCGAAGAACCCCACTCCTTCCACATGGCCCAGGCCAGCTGAGCCCGGTACAGGGTGCCCCGGTAGGCCAGGTGGGAAACGGAAGCCCTGACCCCCTCAGGGAAATCCCCCGCTTTGACCCCCTGGAGCACCTCCTGCATGAAACTCCACCCCCAGGGGGGTGGGCGTCTTAAGGGTTTGAGGCCCACCCGCACCAGGCTTCTGGCCTGCCGGGCCACCTCCTCCCCCTCGAGGGCAACCAGGTGTTCCAGCTGGGCTTCGGGCAAAAAGCTGGCCGCCAGGGCCACCACCAGGGCGTCCTCCTCCCTGCCCTCGCGCCAGAGGTGCACCGCCCGGCGCAAAACTGCTTTCCGGCGTTCAAGGGTGCGGGCCTTGTCCACGAGCCCAGTTTAGCCGGGCAAGGGGGAAGGGAAAAACCGGCAACAAAAACATGGACAGGACCAGGAGGATATCCCCCGGGGAAATCACCCGCCCTGGAATGGCGATCCAGTCCCCAAAAAAGCGCAGGGCTGTATCCGGCCCCATGGGGATGTGCAGGCTGTCCCGAGCCCCCTCGATAAAAGGCCGGTAGTGCCCCAGGCCCGCCCTCTCCAGGGCCGAGAGGTCCACGGGCATATGCCCCCCGTTGGCGAAGATCACCGGGCCGTTCATAGCCGCCCCCAGCAGGGCAGGCCAGAAGGCGATAAGCCGTATGTTGGCGGCGAAGGCCAGCATCAAAAGGGCGTAGGTCCCCATCTGCCCCACAGGACCCGCCACCTGTGGGGAAAACCAGCCCCGCAGGCTGAGAAAAGCCCAGGCCGCTTCCCAGCCAAGGGCGGCGAAGAAAAGCCACGGCATGGCAATCCTGGGCATCACCAAACGCCGGAACAGAACCCAGCGAACCGCTATCCCAAGCAAAATAGCCGTCAGAAACAGGGTCATCCGTGCACCTCCAGGAGGCGCTGGACAAAGACCGACCGCTCCTGCCACGCCGGGGAACGCTCCCAAACATCTTTGAAAGCCTCCACCACCGCAGGGTCAAACTGCCTGCCCGCCTCCCGGACGATTACCTCCAGGGCATCCCTGGGGTGCATGGCCTTTCGGTAGGGGCGGTCCGAGGTCATGGCCTCGTAGGCGTCCGCCACCGCTACGATGCGGGCCAGCAAGGGTATCTCTTCCCCTTTAAGCCCCCTGGGGTAGCCCGAGCCGTCCCAGCGCTCATGGTGGTAGAGCACGATCCCGTCCACCGGACCCAGGTACCCCAGCATGGGTTCCACGATCCGAAACCCCATCTCCGGGTGCGACCGCATCAGTTCCCACTCCCTCCCAGAAAGGCGACCCGGCTTCAGAAGCACCTCATCCGGCACCCCCACCTTGCCCACGTCGTGAAGGCGGCTTCCCAGCAGGAGCACCTCCCGCTGGGCCTCCGGTAGCCCCAGACGCTGGGCCACGTCCACGGCAATGGCCGCAACCCGTTCGGAGTGCAGAGCCGTGTGCGCATCCTTAGCCTCCAGGGTCAGCACCAAACTCTGCAACATCCGCTTTGAGGTTTCCTCCAGCCGGGCGCGGAGAAGCCACATATGGCGGAGATAGACCAGGGGAAGAACCACCAGAAGCACCCCGAACCCACCCCACCCCCCCAGAACCGGGGTGTCCCAGAGGCGGGCCATCAGGTAAGCGGTAGGGGACACCAGCAGATAGGTCAGCCCATAGGGAGCGAAGTTCCGCCTCCACGCCTCCACCGGCGGAACCCCCTTCAGAAGCCAGGAGAGAAGCAACATGAAGCCCAGGTTTTGGGCAAAGTAGGCCAGGCCAGCGGCGAACACCCCGACCTCGGAGGGAAACCGCTGGTACAGCAAACCCGCCACAAGCGCCCCCAGGCCCACCTGGGACCGGTTGAACACCTCCCGCAGAGGGTTAACAGGCCGGGAAACCGGCAGGGCCAGGGCCGAAAAAAGCCCTGCCCAGCCCACGGGCAGGGCGAACACGGCGGTCAGGGCCCCCACGAAGTGCAGGGACACCTGCCCCAGAAGGGGCAGGGGGACTGTGAGGCGGGCCAGGAAGAACAGCAGTCCCCCCCAGAAGACTAGGGCATCCCAGGAAGGAGGTGCAAACCCACCCCGGAAAGCCACCGCAATCAGGGATAAAAGGAAAAGCCCGGCTAGGCTGAAAATGTACAGCTTAAGCGCAGAAATACGGAGCTTCACAAGAGCATAATAGCCCCGCCCGCATGGGCGGGGGGAAGCCTACTTAACCCCAGACCAGCCTTACCAAGTGAACGAACCGGCAGCGGCCACGGCCATGGCAAGAGCGGCCAGGCCCCAGGTAAGGGAGAGGAAGAGAACCCGCACCTTACGCACGCTTCACCTCCTTTCCGCCGCCATTCTACAGGCATCCCAACCCCCCCTCAAGGTCTAGAAGAACTCCCACACCACCCGGAACAAGGCCTCCCGAAGGGGAATCATGCGCGCCGGACCCCAGTCGGTGGGCACCAGGACCACGCTCCGCCCCCCATCGGTCATCCCCGCCACCACCACCTCCTGCAACCCTCCCCCCTCGAGGCTCAGCCAGAGGCGGCGGTCCGTGCGCTGGGCTTCCAGCAGGCGCTCCACAAAGGGGGCCAGGTCCCGGTCCTCACCTTCACCGGGAACCTGTGCGGGCACGGAAGACTTGGGGAGATCCGCCCGGCTTAACCCGCCAGAGGTCCCTCGGCTTAACCCGCCAGAGGTCCCTTCCCGGGCCTTCTCCCAGGGGAGGTCCGGGTCCCGGAGGACGGCCAGCAGGTAAAGGGCCGGGTACCGGACGCCCTGCAGGGTCATCCGCTCAAGGGCGTAGGCCACAGCTTTCAGGAACCCGGTTCTCCCCAGGTGCTGGTAGCACTCCACCAGCTTCGCCTGAAGCGCAAACCACCCCCGGCCTTTTACCCGGGAAAGTGCAGTCCAGTACAGCTCCTTCCACAAACCCGCCTGTTCCAGGGCCAGCCTTAACTCGGCCCATCTTTCCCCGCGCGGGGACGAAACCCGGGGTTCCCCAGGTTTCTGGTCTTTCGGGTTCTTAGGGCCTGGTGTGGAAATCCTCCTCCTCGGCGGCGAAGAAGAGGAGGATTTTGAATGCACAGGTGTTCTTGTGTTTTGGGGAGATGAGGGAAAAACAGAAGAGGAAAGTTTTTTCTCTTTCAGAGCTTTCTCTTCAGAGGGGATAACTCTCTTATCTATGGCGGCAGTTTTGCCGGGGGCACCACCGGCGGTTTTGTCCTCCCCGGGTGTTGCCAGCAGGCCCGGATCCACGCCCCAACCGAAGGGTCCCCTCTTCACCACGCCCTTCTTCGCCAGGGCGTTCAGCGCCCTTTCCACCGTCCTCACGTGCACTCCCAGGGCCTCCGCCAAAGATGCGGCGCTCACCTCCTTGCGTTCCAGGTTTGCCCGGGAAAGGAGAAGCAGGAGCACCCGGTACTCCGACCCCGAGAAAGCCCCATCCACCAGAATGCGCACCGCCCGGTTGCTCAGGGGCACCCAGAAGTGCGGGTGGGTGTTCAGGTAGCCGAAAGCACTTGACTTGGCCTTGGGAGCGTGATAATCTGACTTCTGTAGTTCGCTCATGTTGTACCTCCATCTGGCCGCCTCCCCGGGCGGCCAGGCCGCTTTTCCATAGGCCACCATACCGCCTGTTTCACAAAGTTGTCAAACGAGTTTCTTGGGGGTCCAGGTTAACGGGATTTTACTGCTGTAGTACCATAAGGGTGGTGGCTAGCCGGGACCTGCGGGTTCCCCGGCTGGCCACCGGGGAGCTTGACAATCAGGCCGGCTAGCCTCCGGAAAGGAGGCTGAGGATGATGAAAGTGAAGGTTTGGCGAAAGAGGGGGCCAGCACCGGCCCCCTTTGTGGTGAAGGGCCGCCCCTGGGAGGCGGCGGCCCGCTGGCTTTCCCAGGCGATCCGCCTGGGGAACCTTCCCCAGGCCCTTTGGGTCGTGGGGTTCAAGGACACTAAAGAGGCCGCCCAAGCCCTCCGGGGCTTCGGGCGGAAGGTCGTGGAGGAGGTCCTCAAGGGGGGGGACCTCCCCATCAGGGGGGAGAAGGTCCACGTGCCCGGGTGGGGCTTCCCGGCCCTGGATCTCCTGGGCCCGGAGGCCCGGAAGGCCCGGGAGGAGGCTTTCCAGGAATGGAAGACCTCCCTCGCCGCCTCAAGGGAAGAGGTCGGCGAGGGCGAGGAGGCCGAGGAACGGCCCCGGGAGGACTGGGCTCACGACACGGGGCGTCCTGCCCCAACGTGGGCCCACGCCCTCCTGAGGGCGTGGCAGGAGCTTCGGGAAGAAGGGTACCCACTCCCCAAGCTGACCCGGAGAACTTTCCGGGGGACCCTCTCCCGAGCCCTCCGGGGGGAGGGGTGGTTCTACGTCCCCCCCCAGGTCCAGGAGGCCCTCGAGGAGAGGGCCGCCCGGCTCCGTGAGGGGGGGTGGTTCCCCCCCACGGCGGAGGGGCTGGGCATTGATCCCGGCCTCCTTGAAGAACTTCTGAAGGTAAAGGCTCCCGAGGTGGTCGGGGCCGAGGGCCGGGTTTTCTCCCTCCAGGAGATGGAGGCGGCCATTCGCCTCTTCCTGGAGTACAGGGAGGAGAGCCGCCCCCTCGAGGGAGTGGCCCGGGTCCTTGAGGACCTGGGGCTGGATTGGCCCCTCTACCCTGGGAAGGTTCCCCAGGGCATCTCCTCCCTCTTCTGGCTCATCCACTGGGCCAGGGAGGAGAAGAGGTGGGGAGCCCTGGCGGAGAGGCTGGGCACATGGAATAAACGTGCCCTGCGCCTCGCCCGCGACCTGCAACAGGTTATGCGGGTTCCCGGGGCGACCCTCGAGGCGGCCACCAGGGCGCTGGGGGTAAACCCCCAGGAGGCGGCCCAGGTGTGGTCCCTCCTCCAGCAAGGGTCGCTGGAGGAGTGGATGAAGGCCGAGGCCGATGAGGCCGAGGGGGCGGAACCTTCCCGCCTGCGCACCTACGAAGAGGTGCTGGCGGAGGAGGGCCGGAGGCAGCAGCTTGAATGCCTCCACCTTGCCCTCGAGGCCAAGGGGGTCACCGCCGAGGAGGTGCTGGCCGATCCAGCCCTCCTCGAGGAGGTGAAGGCCCTGGCCCTGGCCTTTTACGGGGAGGAAGAGTAACCTGACCCCCGCCCGGGGGGATACGGGGAGGGCCGGGCCGGCCAACCCTCCCCTGTTAATCAAGGCCCTGGGGTGCGCCCCGGGGTCTTTTTCGTTGGTGTGTCTTGCCCCCACGAAAAGCGATACGATATCTTCGTGGGGGCAAGAACGCCAACCCCCCACCATCCCCACTAACCTGATGCTATGGACGGCCTCCGCCACGAAGCCTACACCCTTGCCACACTCGGCCTGCTCACCCTCCCCCTTCTTTCCGCCCAGGAAGTCCACCTGGCGGCCTCCTTCCTGACCGGGGGCACCATCGGCACGCTTCTCCTTTCCCCGGACCTGGACGTCCCCGAAAGCCGGGCCAGCCGCCGGTGGGGACCGCTGTCCATCCTCTGGGCTCCCTACCGGATGCTTCACCCCCATCGTGGGGCTTCGCATTCCTACTTCTACGGGCCCTTCTCCAGGCTCATCTATACGGGAATGCTCCTGCTGAGCGGGGCAGTGCTCCTGGGGCACGGCTCCTGGTTCCTGGAGGCGATGAGGGAGGTGGCCCGGGAGGGCCACAGGGAGTTGCTGAGCGCTTTGGGCGGATACCTGTTTTCCCAGTGGGCTCACCTGTGGCAAGACGGTATCCGTCCCTGGCGAAAGAGAGGTGGAAAATGGGTCTTCAACAGGTTGTGGCGCTAAGGCTTGTACAGGTGTACCTCATCGCACGGCTCGGTTTCTGGGCCACCAGCCTGGCCCTGGCCGATGTGGGACGGGAGGAAGCCAGGATCGCCAGCGTGTTCTTCGCCCTGACAGCCAATGTGGTGGCCGCGGTGGCGGCCTGGTACATCACCCGTGCTAACCGGACCCTGGTTCCCCCCAGGACTCAGGGCTACTTCCTCCTCGTGGCCGCCCTGGCCCTGTTCCTTTCCCCCGTCTGGCTTCTCCTCGGCACTCCTCTGGTCCTGGACGGGCTCATGGTCCTGGGCATATGGCGAATCTGGCGGTACCGGCCCAAGCAAGCCTGAAGGGGTGGGGCCTCAGCCCCACCCCCGTTTTCCTGCCTCCGGCCTAACTCGGCCCCGGCAGGTTCACCACCTCCACCTCAATGGGCTCAGGCGGAGGAGGCGGTTCCAGCTCGGGGTGATGCCGGTAGATGGCCCGGTCAATAAGCCGGTTAATGACCAGGGGCAGGACTGCGATGAGTAAGAGAAGCCATTCCACGGGCCACCTCCAACCTTATTCTACCCTAAACCTCCAAAATGAGAGGCGGTTCCTCCAGCTGGGCCAGGACCTTAGCCACCGGCTGGGCATGGTGACGGCGTATCTCCATGGGCACATGCAGGGGGGGTTGCAGAAACGAGAAGAAGTACGCCCCCGGGGGAGAAGGGACCGTGGGAGGTTCCACCACCCACCACCCTCCACCGGCGAATACCACAACCCCGTCCGGCACATCCTGCCCCACATAAACCACCTCCCGGGCCATACCCGACTGGGAGCGAAGGGGTAGCGGCTTCTTCCCGCTCAGCCGGGGAAGCTCCACCGGCGGCACCTCTACCCCAAGCCAGCGGGCCAGCCATACCGCCCATGCCGGGTGGGTGGAGGCCAGGCAAGCCAAATAGTGCTTCGGGTCGGATACAAGGTGGTCCACCTGGCGCGTGGATACGCCTAAAAAGCGGGATAGGGCGTTGCGGGATACGCCTTTTTGCTTAAGAAGATGCCTTTCCATCCCTTAAAGGATAAGGGCGGAAAACCCAACCACCCCGTTTCCTCATCATTCTCATTTAGCGATCCATAACATTGAGAAACGATGACCGCAGTTCAAGTTCAGATGCCGTCGGTTGAAGTCCTGGAAATGGGCCTCCGGGTGGTGGGAACCCTATCCGCCAGCGAGTGGGAGCAGATCGGGCATTGGCTGGCCCGGGAGCACCAGGGACACCAGTGGCGGATCGGAGACTGGTGGAACGCCAATCGTGATAACATCCCTGACAACCATCTAATCACGTTGCTAGAACAGTTGGAACTGGACATTAAAACGCTACGGAACCTGGGTTCGATTTGCGCCGCCTATCCCATCGAGGACCGCATACCTGGCCTGTCCCTGACCCACCACCGAATCGCCGTAAGCCTGCCACCAGCCGAACGGCGGGCCGTACTTATGGCCGCAAAAGAAAACGGCTGGAGCACCCGGGAGCTGGAGTGCCGGGTTCGGGAAAGGAAAAAGGAGCTGGCAAAGGAACTAGCGGAGGATGAGCCCCTCGTGCTTCCCCTCACCTCCAGGCCGAATCCGGATCCGGTCCCCACGCCTGCCCCCGAGCCCGTCATACCCAGACCGGCTCCCCGTCCCGTCCGGCTTCCCGAACCGGAGCCCGACCCCATCTGGGTTGAGCCGGACGCCACCGGCCTGCGCATCGGGCACACGGCATACCCACTTGCCCAGGTAGCCATCAGGAACGACCGCATCGTCATATGGGACCCCCACTGGCGCATGGACGCCGGTGGTGCAAGGGCCATGGCACAGGTTCTGGCCGTAGCCGCGGACATCCTCGAGGGGGTGCGATGACCCAGAACGAATACCTCACGTGGGCCTACTACCGGAAACAGCTGGAGCACGGACCTGACGCCTGGCGGGTGGACCCGGAGGCGAAAAACCTCCGGGACACCCTGGTCATGGACAACATCGAACTGGTATACGCTGTGGCTAACCGCTACGATTCCGTGGCCCGGGGACTGGGCATTCCCATGGAGGACCTGGTCAGCGGGGGTATCCTCGGCCTCCTGGAAGCCATAGACACCTTCAACCCCAGCCTGGGGTACCGCCTGTCCACCTGGGCCGTGCACAAGATCCGCGCCCGGGTGCAGGACGTCCTGGGGAAATACAGGCACCGCAACCGGGAAATGAGCCTGGAAGAACCCCTCCTGGGGGGGCGCAACAACGAGGAAGACGCCCTAACCCTGGGGGAGGTGCTGGAGAGCCAGGTGCCTGGCCCGGATGAGGCTTTTGAGAAAAAGAAGGCCCAGCATTTTCTGGGCCAGGTCTTTGGCGACCTTACCCCGTACCTCCTGTCCGCTTCGCCACGGCAGGTCAGCCGTATGCTTCGCCTGAGCGGATACTCCCCGCAGGAACTCCAGCGGCTGGCGGAAGCGGAGGGAGTATTGTAGCCCCATGGGAGCCATCCGTTCCCTCGGACCGGTTCTGGCCATTGTGGGCCTTGTGGGGAGCTTCTTCCTTCTCATCAAGCTGGGAGGCCTGGGAGGCTTGCTTTTCCTAATCGCCGTGGTGGGCTTGCCCGTTATTCTGGCCGCGGGCGATGCCCTCTTCATGAAGCCGCGGGAGGGGAAGGAAGACCAGGCTTCCAGGCCACCCGAACCCCTCCCGGACCAGGAGCAAAAGGAGGAAAGCCATGACCCTGGATGAGGCCATCTCTGCCGCAGACCTGCCGGGCCTCGTGGCCCGGTTTTTTCCCGATTCGGGGGCCAGGCCCGGACAGGCGGGCACCTACAAGGCGGTCTGGCGTGGGGAAACCCATCCCTCCTTTTCCGTCTTCAAGGGGGCTAAAGGGCGCTGGCTTTGGCGGGACCACGCCACGGGGGAAAGCGGGAACGCCTGGCACTTCCTTCGCCACATCGTGGGCCTTTCCGAGTCGGACACCCTGCGGGAACTCGGGGTTGGCGAGAAGGAAAGGCTTACCTGGCGGGAGATGCTGGCCGAGGCCCAGCGGAGGCTGAAAAGCCTCGGACGCCTACCCAAGGAAATGGAAGGCCGCGGCTTCACCCATGAGGACCTGGTGCGCCTCGGGTTCGGGGTAGACAAGGAAGGCACCTACATCCCCATCTACGGCCCCACCGGGCAGGTGGAAACCGTCAAAATCCGCCGCACCAGCCCTCCCCCCAAGTACCGCTACCTGGAGCCCGGCCTTGGAGCCCGGCCCTGGTACTCCCCCGGCTTCGGCAACGCCCCCAGGCCCGTTCTGGTGGTGGAGGGCGAGCTGAATGCCATCGTGGCCCATCTGGCGTACCCGCACCTGGACTACATCGGTCTGCCCGGGGCAGAAACCTCCCCCGATTGGGGACTGCTGGTGGGGCGCAAGGTCTTCCTGGCCGCCGACGGGGATGAGGCGGGGAAGCGAGCCCTGGAGCGCCTGAAGGGCGAGGCGGCCTCGAGGGGCATCCTCCCCCTCGTCCTGCCTCCCCTGGAACGGGACTTCTGCGAAATCGCTGGGGTTGAGGGCAAATCCAGCCTGGTGGCGTATCTCCAAAGCGCAACCCGCTACCTCTACACGGAACTGGTGGGGACCGAGGCCATGCTGGCCGGGATAAAGGAACTGCTGGGAAACGTCCTGGTGGAGGCCAAAACCCCGCTGGGCATCACCCCGCAGGGGCTGGTGGTCTACCGCTACCAGGCCTGGCTTTCAGGCCAGGCCCCGGTGCTAATCTGGTAGCGAGGAGGAAGATATGTTGCTACGAGCCAGAAGCCGGGCGCTTCCCCTCTCCCTCCGATACTTCCATGACGGAGTGGTCATATCCGCCGTGCATAAACATGAGCTTTATCTTTCCGAAGCGGTGGAGGCGGGGAAGGAGGTGTATCGGGAAATCCGGGAGCAGAAGGAAGACGGCACCCGCACCCTATGGGAGCTTGTGGCAGAAAGCCCGTGGGAAGAGGCCCTCCTGCGCAACGGAGCCCGCTTCCACCGTGCCAGCGAGGGGAGCATGGTCCGCTTTACCTGGCGCATTCCCATCCCCGCAAAGACCGGCAATGATCAGCAGTGATATTGCGCTTACACTCAGCTTCGGCGTGGCGTTTATAATCGGAGTTAGCGTTGGACAGCTTCTGAAGTGGCCTATTCGCGGGGCCTTGTTGTTCACCGGTATCGCCTTTGCCCTCTACGCCATGGTGGACAGCGCAGGTGCCCTGGCCGTGGCGGAAAGCCTGGCCAGGCATGTAGTAGCCTGGGGGCTTGGGGCTATGGGCTACCCCCCAGCTTGGGCGGACAAACTCTTCACCCCGGAGTGGACCTGGGTGCTGGAGAGGATAGTCAGGGACATAACCGCGCAGGCGGATAAACTGCTGGGAGGGACAGCCCGAGAGGGACTGCCCCTAGAACAGCTTGCCAGGAACCTCCTTTCCCGCTGGGACATCGCATTTTTGGGAGGCGCACTGGCAGGTGTCAGGTCGTGAGGGTAACGCATATGTTGCTGACAGAGGTTCCCGAGCTAAACCCTGAAAAGCTCAAGGAGCGGCGAAAGGCTTTAGGGCTTTCCGCAAGCCAGTTGGGGTCCATGATCGGTGCGCCGCCAGCCTGGGTGCTGGCGGTGGAGAAGGGGGAGAAGGCGTTGACCCACGCCTCCTACATCAGGGTCCAGGCATATCTGCAAGCCCTTGGCCTGCTTAAGAACTGAGGCAGGCTTGCCCCTATAATGCTCTTGCCATGAAGGCAAGGGCGTTTCTCTTTTTCCTAATCGGCATAACGGGAGCGGCTTTAGGACAGGCGGGTCAGGTGGGCCCCAACGTCACGCGCACCTACGACATCCGGGAGCTAACCGTTCGGCCCGCCCTCATCTATGTATCCCCCACCTACACCACCCTGTTGGAGTTTGAGGACCTGGTATCCAGGGTGGCGAGCGCCAAGGGCGACATCCTGACCGCTGAGCTTCGGGACAACTACGTTTACCTGAGAGCCCTGGTGCCCAGCGGATCCACGGACCTTCTGGTCACGGTGGCCGACGGCAGAGTCGCCATGTTCCGGGTGCAGGTGGACCGGAACGCCACCGGCCCAAGGCGGTACCTCATCCGCTTCCCCACCATGCCCGCGCAGGAGGCAAGCACCGCCCTGCCCGCGCCCACCATCCAGGTCCAGGACGAGAGCGGGCGTCCCGTGGTGCCATCTCCTACCCCGGCCACCCCAACCCCACCCGCACCGACCCCCACCCAGGTGGCGGAGGGAATGCCCCCCTATCTGAGCGTCAAGGTTTCCCCCCTCTGGGACCAGAACATCCTGACCCTGAACCTTACCCTCCGCAACGCCGGGAGCAACTCGGTGGTGGCCGATGCCGCCGCCGTGCGCCTTTACGCGGTGGACGACAAGGGCCAGCGGACCGTGGTCCCCATCAGCGTGTCCGGGGGTGGACGGGTGGCCCCTGGAGGAATGGCTACCGTAGCGGTGTCCACCGACAGCGCCCCGGATGTGGTGGAGCTGGTCTGGCGCATCTCGGAGATCGGCGTGGCTAAGGTCTGGACCTACCGCATCCTGCTCAGGAGGGACGGGAAATGAAGCGCCTTCTGATCACCGGACTTCTCCTGCTACCTGCCCTGGCCCAGTACTCGGACGTGTCCCCGAACAACCTGGAGTGGCAGGCGCTGGAAGCCCTCACCCAAATGGGCATTGTCTACGGCTATCCAGACGGAACCTTCCGCCCCAACCAGGCCATCGCCCGTAAGGAAGTCGTCCTCATGCTCTACCGCCTCTGGCTGAAAGCCAGGGAGGAGCAGGACAAAGCCCTGGAGGAAGCGGCCAAGCGCCTCACCCAGTCCATCGTGGAGGTATCCCAGCTTCAGGCCAAGCTGGAGGACCGCCTTCAGGCCCTGGAAAAACGGGTAGCCTCCAGCCTCACCCCCGAGGACAAGGAGGCCATCCTTGCGGAGGTGGCAAGCCTCCGGGCCAGCGTTAACTCCCTGCAGGACAGCCTCTCTGTGCTGGTGGCCCAGTACACCGATCTCAAGGCCGAGCAGGAAAAGACCAGGACTGCGCTGGCCGCCATGGACCAGCGCACCCTGGCCTGGACCGAGGACTCGGTTAACCTGCAAAAGCGCCTCAACGCCCTGGAAAAAGCCCTCACTGAGGCCGAGGCCCGCCTTAACCAGAGGGCCGCAGAGGTGGCAACCCAAACCCAGAGCCTCCTGAACCAGCAGGTGGCAAACCTGAACCAGACCCTTCGCGGAACCCAGGACCAGATTTCCCAGGACATTGCCCGCTTGCAGGAGGAGCTTGTTGCCACCCGCAAGGCCCTGGAGGGAACCACCCAGCTTCTCACGCAAACCCGGGAAGAACTCTTCCGCCTCCAGGCAGAGGTGCGCGATTTGCGCACCTCCTTCGCCGCACGCCTGGACCGCCTGGCCTACACTCCCCCTGCCTTCAACCTGGCCCTGACCCTTTCCGGCTTCAGCCCCCTCATCCTTTCCGCCCACATCGGGCACGACAACCTTTTCGGCCTGGGCTTCCGGATCGGCGGGGACTACAATGCCGGAACCGGTGAGGCCATGGTGCACGGAGGTGTTTACCTGCCCGTCTACCGCGAACCCGCCCGCGGAAGCCTTGGCGCCGGCATGGCCTACTCCTTTACCGGACCCTATGCGGGCCTCGCCGAGGTCATGGCCTTCCTGGGGTTTGGCCTCGAGGTCATTTCTCCGGTGGAGGGCTACGGGGAACTCCGGGCCTACTTCCCCACGGACGGCTCCACCCCCCGGGCCCGCTTTGGCCTCGGCCTCAAGGTGAGGCCCTAGCCTAGGAGGTGAACATGCGCCGAACCCTAGCCGGGCTCCTCACCATTCTGAGCACACTGCTGGTCGCCTGCTCCACCGAGGGCATCCCCAAGGGTCAGCTATCCCTAACCATCCAGGGCCTGCCCCCGGGGGTGGACGCCAACCTGGTCATAGAAGGCCCAACCACCATCCAGGTGAAGGCGTCCAGCGTGCTCACCCTGCCCGCGGGTACCTACACCCTCAAGGCCCAGGACGTGATCCTCGAGGACGGCACCCGCTACTACGCTGAGCAGGTGAGCAATCCCGTGGAGGTCAAACCCCGTCAGAAGGTGGAGGCCAGCGTGGTGTACCGCCAGGATGACAACACCCTGCCTGCCACCCTGGCCCTCCTCATCCGGGGACTGCCCCAGGGGGCCGAGGGAGCCGTGCGCATACGCAACAACCGCACGGACCAGACCGTCAAAACCAGCACCACCCTCCGGCTTCCCCCGGGCACCTACCTCCTCGAGGCCAGCCCCGTGAGCTACGACGGGAAGCGGTACCTCCCCAACCCCGAGCAGGACAGCCTTACCCTTCCGCCCGGGGGAAGCGTCAGCAAGACCATCGCCTACCAAGAGGAGGTCCGCACCGGGGAGCTTCTTGTGAACATCACGGGCCTCCCCTCAGGAACCAACGCCCAGGTGCGGGTGAAGGATAGCGCCGGCTCCACCGTGGCCTCCCTCACGGAAAGCCGCCTCCTTCGCCTGCCCGCAGGCACCTACTTTGTAGAGGCCGACCCTGTGGGCACCTATGTGCCCCAGGTTTCCGGCTCTCCGGCCAATGTCCAGGCGGGAGCCCGGGCCGAGGTGCAGGTGAGCTACCAGAACCAACCCCAAAGCCTGAGCCTCACCCTGAACCCCACCGCCTTGGCCGTACCTCCCGGGAGCACGGGAACCCTCCAGGCCACCTTGCAGGCCCAGAACTTCAGCGGCCAGGTGAGCCTGGCCCTCCAGGGGGCACCCAGCGGGGTAACCATCGCCCCCACCAGCGCCAGCGCCCCCGGGCAGGTAGCCCTCACCCTTTCGGTGGCCTCCTCGGTGGCCCCGGGCACCTACCCCATCACCCTCCAGGCCACGGGCCAGGGGGTCAGCGCCAGCGCCGGTTTCTCCCTGGTGATACCCGAGCCTAACTTCACCTTCTCCCTCTCCCCCCAGAGCGTGAGCGTGTCCCAGGGGCAGAGCGCCACCCTCATCGCTTCGATAAGCCCCCAGAACGGCTTCAGCGGGCAGATTAGCTTCTCCTTGGTTAACCCGCCTGCCGGGTTCAGCCTTTCCGGGGGACCCGTGAGCCCGAACGGCCCCACGGATGTGCCCCTGGTCCTGAGCGTGGGGACCGGCGTGGCCCCGGGCACCTACAGCCTGGTGGTGAAGGCCGAGGGGGGTGGCGTGAGCCGCACACAGACCCTGAGCGTGCAGGTATCCCCCACCACAGGCCAGCTTGCCCTGTCCATTCTCTTCCAGGGTGCCCCCGCAGGCACCGAGGGGAATGTGGTGGTGTCCGGCCCCGGTGGCGACCAGGTCATCACCCGGAGCCAGGTCCTCACCCTTGCTCCCGGCACCTACACCATCACGGCTTACTCCATCACCGTAAGCGGTGTGGTCTACAACCCCAGCCCGCCGGGAGGAACAGTGCAGGTGAGTGCCGGGCAAACGACCACCTTCACCATCACCTATGCCCCTGCCTCCTCCCAACCTCAGTGAGGCCTACTACTGGCTGAAGCGCTTTCCCCTCCCCCTCCCCTACCTCGGGGAGGAGGTTTTTCCTAACCCGTGGGTGGACGTCTTCCACACCCGCATCGGGCCGGTGGCGGTCCTCAACCGGTCAGGAGCCCGCAAACTGGGGGTGACTTACCGCTCCATGAGCCAGGACCACCTCGAGGCCCTGGCCCTGCTGGGGACTGCCTTCCACCGGCTCACCCTCACGGGCTACCGCCCCCTCCTCAGAGGAAGGGAGCTTGTGGTGGCCAGCGCCCAGGGCGTTCCCCTGCTGAGGGTCTGGGCCAAGCAGAAGCCGCCTCCAAAGGATCTGCCTGCCATCAGCATCGGAAAGGCCCGCCGGTCCAGGCACGTCCTTGCCGTCATCCCCCTAAAACCAGGGAGCCACGAGGACCTGCTGGAGGTTCTGGATCGCCATCTCCCGGGCAATCCGCTCCACCAGGGCACGGCGTGATTCCGAGGGCACCCCCCACACCTGAACCGGGTACCCCTCGAGGCCCCCCAGCTTTTCCCGCAGAACCCCGACCGGGTAAAAACCCGCATCGTACTCCACGGCCACATGGCCCCACATGGCGTCAGGGCGGTGGGGCGAAGAAAAGTCCCCCAGGTGCCATTCCTCCGGTCTTGCCCCCACGATCCGGCGCATCTCTGCCAGCCCAGCCAGGTGCCGCAGGGTAGGGCCCGAAGCCTTGAGCACCCTGGGGTGCACCACAAACCGCACCTCCACCATGTCCCCTCCTTTGCGCAGGGGCATGACCACCTGCCGGACCTGTCCCCGCGCGGGGACAAACAGGGACCCCACGGCCTCTTTCCCGTACCAGCGAAAAACCTGGCCCTCCGTAAGGGCCAGGTCCACCTCCAAGTCCTGCAAAACCCTATCCACCGCTTCCAAGCACCATCACCTGCACTACCTTACCCGCAGGTACCGTACCCACCCGCACCAGGCTTTTCCGTTCCTCGGGTAGCGTGAAGAGCTTGCCCGCCTCTCCCAAAAGCACGTACTCCAGGGGCGGTGCCTGCTGGGTCTGGGCCACAGCCCCCCCGGGAAGCTGAACCACGGAGGTCTGTTTGGACAGCGCTTCCACATACTTCCCGAACCCTGTGGCCGCCGCCCTGAGCAGGTCCTGGGCCAGGCTGGGAGCCTTCTCCTCAATGCGGGCGTTCAGCCCGAGCTGGCGATCCTCATCAAACACCTGCGCCCGCACCTTAACCTCACGACCCCCCACGTACACCGTATCCAGGGTGATTTCCACCCTCCCCAGGGCGTTAAGCCGGGCCGTGCCCATCCAAATAGAGCCGTCCGCTCCCTCAATGACCACCGGGGTGGTACCGCCTTCCACCACCACCACCTGAACGTTCAACCGACCCGTGTAAAACCGCCCCGGCTGATAGGGCAACGCCGAGGACACCTGTCCCTGGCCTCCAGCCTGAGCCTGGGGTAGCCCGGAAGCCCCGGGTACCTGTCCCGCACCGGTGGCGGCGTGGCCAGTCTGCCCGCCGGACGGCTGGGACGGGAAAGGTGCCTGCGGCGTGCCGGTCCCAGGAATGCTTCCCGGCTGGGCACCCACTTCCTGGGGCCACCCACCTGGGCTGGGCGCACCGGCAGTGGCCTGCGGGAAGGGAGAAGATGCCAGGGACGGCGGCAACCCGGGTACACCAGACGAGGGTGTTCCCTGTGCCGGGGACGCTTCTGTTTTCCGCTCAGCCAGCACCACAAAGCCTTGAGGAGCACCGGCCCCCGCCGCCTGCCGGGGAGGAGCCGCCACCGCCAGCATTTGCCCGCCGGGGCGTTCTGCCAGGAAGGTTCTGGCCTGCCTGCTTCCTCCTTCCCCGCCCAATCCCGAGGAACCGGAGGTAGAAGAGGATTGCCCCTGGCTTTGCAAAAACACCCCGGGCGGGGTACGGGAAACGCTGGCCCTTGTGACTTCCCCGGGCGTCAGGCTCCGCTCAATCAAAATCAAGCCCTTATTCCCGCCTCCTTCACTTCCTCCGCCCTGCCCGCCCTGGCCTCCCTGGCCGCCGCTCCCCTGCGACCCAAAGTCCTGCTGACGCATCACAGGACCAGAGGCCTGGCGCTCCGCCAGCGTCATCAGGTTCTGTTCTTGCGTGCTACCTCCACTGGCGGAAGGAGGTGGCGGTACGGGAGGAGGAGGTACCGCCTCGGGGGCACCGGGGGTCTGGCCCTGTCCATTGGCCTGCCCCTGACCTGGGGCTTCATCAGGTGGTGTGCCAACCGGCACCTGGTTGGCCGCGGTCAACAGACCCTGGTTTGTCTGTACCCCGTCTATGATTGCGCCCTGGGCCAGTTCCCGTGCCTTTTTGGTGGTAGCGGCCTCCTCATCCCGGCGCTTGATCTCCTCCGCTAAGGCTGGGTTCTTCTTCGCCAACTCCTCCAGGTCCTTCCGGCGCTGTTCAGAGCCCGCTTCCGCCAGAGGGCGACCAAGCTGTTTTTCCGCTTCCTGTGCCAGGGCATCCTCCGAGGCGGAGGCCAGGTCGGTCAGCCCGCTTGCCAGAACCCCTGCGCCTTTCTTTTGGGGAACGCTTGTGGCCTGGTAAGCAAACCAGAACCCACCGGCGGCTATCACCAGGAAAAGCAAGAGGAAGGCTCCCTTCTTGGGCACTTTGAAGGTACGCCCCCCCATGCTTACCCGGTGGAAGAACACCCGGTCCCGTATGGCCTGCCAGCGTTCCCGCAGGGCCGCTTTTTGCGTTTGCGCCTTCAGGGTGCGTTCCACGGACGCCGCCTTGGCCTTAATCTCCTTGCTGTTTGCCGAAGGCGTTCCCCGACCGGCACTGACCAGCTGTTTTGCCAAAGCGGGGTCCTGCCTGGCAATCTGGGCCACCGCCGCCATGAACTCAGGTGTGTTGGGCTGGGGCAACGGCCCACCCAAAATCTCCTCAGCCTTCTTTACCGCTTCCGGGTCCAGCATACCTCCAATATAGAGGCCACCCTATTGACAGAGTGGAACAACCTAAGATAAAAAGCGGGAAGGAGGTGAAGCGAAAGTGAAGAACCTCTTAAAAACGGCATTCAGGAGGGCGGCTAGCGGCATTAAAGCGGTATTCAACTGGGTTGGCGCGGGTCCCTTGGTGCTTGCGGGCACTCAGCTTGCCTTTGCAGGCAACGCCGCGCCCTCCGACACCATCAAGAACATCGCCTGTACGTTTGCCAACAACCTTGCCACCCCCGCCCTGGTTTTCCCCATCGTGCTCCTGGTGGTTTTGTGGGCGGGCTACATGATCTACATGGGCAAGCGCGAGGCCACGGACGTTATCATCAAGGCGGTCATCGCTACAGCAGTGGTCCTTGGAGCCAGGACTATCGCTAGCTGGTTTGCCACCGGAAACTGTACCTAGGAGAAATCGTTAAAGTGGGGCCGGGGTTTTCCCGGCCCTTTCCGTTCTACACTGAAATCATGCAACGCCATCGGGTACCCCGCATCAAGCAAACCTTCACCATCCAGGGCATGTCCCTTGGGGACATCCTCATCAGTGCACTTCTGCTATACCTGGGTTGGAAACTTGCAGGTTTCGTAAGCGGCCACCCAATGGTCAAGCTGGTGGGGGCCGCGGTCGTTTTCTACCTGGGTATGGGATTCTACCGCAGTGTGGCTATCCGTTATCCTCCGGGCTTCTTCAGCAACTACTTTGCCTGGCTCATCAAACCGGACGTCTTTGTCCCCATGCCCGACGAGAAAGTACAACCCCTGATTGTTCCTACCCGGGTTTCCGATAATAAAGAGGATGAGGAAGGAACGCTACGGGATTACAGGGGTCAGGGTGGGGAACACCCTGAACGAGCTACCGCATCTTGACATCGTAGACGGGGTCGTCCTGCTGGAAAACGGGAAGATAGAGGTGGGGCTGGAACTCTTCCTCCCCTCCCTTCTTTTTGCCTCCGAGTCCCGGCTGGAAAGCCTCTGGGGCGGTCTGAGGGGCCTGCTTCAGCTGGCCCTTCCCCTGGGGAGCCGAGCCCGCTTCTACATGGAGGTGACCTACGACCGAGGGGAGCGGTTGCGAGAGTACAAGGCGGGGATCCGGTCGCCCCACATGGTGCCCAAGGGCATTGCGGAAGCCCGTGCCGATTTCCTTGAGAGGGAAAGGGCCAAGGGACGCCTCTTCTCCTGGCGCACCTTTTTGACCGTGGACATGGCCGTCAGGAAGCCAGGCCAGATGAGCTTCACCCCGACAGAGCTTCAGGAGGTCCTCGAGGAGGGACAGCGCCTGAGAGCCCGCATCGAGGGCTTCCTTTCCACGGCGGGGTTTCAGGCCAAAGCCATGGACACGCAGGAGGTGTTTGACCTCCTCTGGCGCTACCTCAACCCGTCCCTGGCCAGCTCCTTCCCTCCCCAGTACCGTTCCCTGGTGGAAACCCATACCCCGGTTATTCCCGGCAAGGCCGCGGTCCAGATAGCGGAGTGGCACCAGATGACCGCCAGAGCCCAGGCCGCGGGGAGCATCATCGAGAACCACAGCGACCGCTTCATCGTGGTAGGCGGGCACATCATAGACGCTGTAGCGCTTTACTCCCCACCGGATGAAACTTTCATCGGAATGCTGGGCAGGATGCTGAGCAACCTGCCCAACACCATGCTTTACCTGGTGGTGGAGTACAAGCACAACCCCGTGGAGCCCATCATCACCAAACTGCAATCCGATGCCCGGAAGTACATGGCCCTGGCCGAGGGCGAGGGGATGCGGGACTTCACCGCCAAGGGGAAGCTGAAGGAAGTGGAGAAAACCATGGACGCACTGATTGAATCCGGGGACCACGTCTACGACACCTCCGTGAGCATCCTCTTTGGAGCTCCGGACGTCCATAACCTCGCCATCCTCCGGGAACGGGTAATCTCCGCCACCTCTGTTTTCCCGGGGAGCAGGCCCACCTACGGGGGCGGGCTTCCCTTCCGGCTTTTCTTCCGCCTGGCACCCTTCAACGGAATGATGAGCCCCCACACCTTCATGGTCCCCACCACCAACGCCGCAGACATCGCACCCACCTCCACGCCCTGGAGGGGTATGCCTCACCCCACCGCCATCTACCGCAACCGCTACCAGAGCCTTACCGGGATAAACGCCTTTGACCCCCGGGCCACCAACTGGAACGGCCTGGTGGTGGCGGGGTCGGGTTCGGGGAAAACCTTCTTTGCCCAGAGCTACCTATCCTCCCTGCTGGCCCAGGAGCAAACGGAAGTCATCATCGTGGACCGCGGTGGCGGGTACATCCCCCTGGTCGAAAGCATTGCGGGCAGGGAGGTTATCATCCCCATTGAACCCGGCACGGTCAGCATCAACCCCTTTGACCTACCCCCCGGCACCGTGGAACCCTCCCAAACCAAGCTGGCATTTGTGTTCGCCATTCTCCGGAGCATGGTGCCCCCCTCGGACAACCCCGAGCAGGCCGCCATTGAAGACGCCATCCTCATGGCGGCCATTGAGCAAACCTACAAGCGCATGACCGAGGAGGTCAGGGACCCCATAACCGGGGAGTACCACAAGGTTTTCCGGGGAGCCCAACTTTCCGACCTGGTGCAGGTGCTTCTCCGCCTGGACGACATCGGCGGACGGGCGGCCACCGAGCGGGATAAGGCGGTTGCCAAGGGACTGGCTACCCGCTTCCAGGTTTGGACCGGGGATACCCCCTACGGGTCCTTCGTGGACCGACCCACCAACATCCGCACGGACTACCCAATCATCTACTTCGAAACCACCGGCCTGGACCGCTACCCGGACCTGCAAGGACCCGGCCTGCTTCTGCTTGCCGACATCATCTGGCGCAGAGCGGAAAAAGACCCCGGCATACGCAAGCTGGTGGTCATGGACGAGGTCTGGGCCATGCTCAAAATCCCCCAGGCCCAGAACCTAATCGTGGAGCTTTACCGCCGGGCCAGGCGGTACAACACCGCCATTTACTCTGTAAGCCAGTCCATCATGGACTTCGCCGAAGTAAGGGGGATTGTGCAGAACACCACCTACTTCTTCCTGGGCATCCTCCCCGCCGAGGAGCACGACGCGGTTCAGAGGCTTCTGGGCGTCCCCGACAGCGTGAAGGAGGGCCTGAAAAGCCTCACCATGGTCAAGGGCAAATACTCGGAGTTTGTGGCCTACGTGCTCCTCGAGGGACAGCCTGAGGGGGAGATCATCCGGGTGGAACCCTCTCCCCTGGAGTACTGGTTGTACACCACCAACCCCAGCGACATGGCCAGGCGACGCCAGGTCATGGAGGAAAGGGGCGTATCCATCTACGAGGCGGCCATGGTACTATCTGGACAGGGGGTGTAGAATGAGGCTCCTGGTCGCCATTTTTCTCGTATTCGCAGGCCTTTCCCTGGCTCAGACGGGCCTTATCAACCCCAATGCCATTCCCAACCGCATAGAACCAAACCCCTCCATAGGAGGCCTGCCCCCCGCCACCCAGTACACCAACCAGGCCCCCTGGGAAGTGGCCCTGACCGCCTGGCAGTGGACGGGCAACACCCTGACCCAGGCGTGTGCTTTTACCCAGGGCACTCCCATTGACCTGGGCCAGGTCCTAAACCTGGGGTTCAGCGTACCTATTCCCTTTGCCATTCGCCCCCAGCCCGAGCTGGACTGGATCTGTGAGGCCGCCAGCTTGTGGCGCACCATCAACAGCTACGCTTTCCAGGACTGGGCCAGAACCGCAGGCGAGATTGCCGGGCAGTGGCTTGGGGACATTGCCACAGGCTTTCTCACCGCCATGGGGATTGAGGTCGGTAGCGCCACCTGGGCTCAGTCCATCAACAACCTCAACCAAACGCTCAGACAATCCTACCGCAATTTCCGGAAAAAAGTGTACAACCTGATGTGGGACCAGATTTCCGCAAGCCTTAACAAAATGCGTGCGGAAAAGTACGGCCAGCGAAACCGGCCCACGGATACGACCCCTCAGAACCAGTTTTACGAGAGCATTAACAATCTGTTCCAGAAGTTCGGCGACCCTGCCGTCAACGCCATCGCCGTGGCGGCCACCACCGCAGAAGCGGGAAAGCAGGCCGACATAGCCGTCGTCACCGGGCAAACCTCTACCCAGAACGAGTACCTGAAACAAGGAAAAACAGCCGCCGGGGACATTGTAAAGATGCTTGGCAAATACGAGCCCTCGAAAGACCCCATCACCGAGCAGGAAATAAGCCCCGGTGTCATCAAAGACCTGCAAAACCAGGCGTCCAGCGCGCCCTCCAGCCGGGAGGTCCTCGAGGTCCTGGTCAAGGCCACCACGGAGAACATCCGCGCCACCCTCTACAGCACCAGCAACATCGCCAAAATCCTGGATGCCCAACTAAACACCCAGGCCATCACCAACTCCCTGCTGGTCAGCCAGCTACAGACCAAGGGAGAGGAAATCACAGGCGGGGAGCGGATTGCCCGGGAAGCCCTTTCCGACCTTGCCGCGGACGCCGCCGCACAGGCTTACAACATCAAGCTGGTGGAAGGAGCCTTCAACGGGATGCTTGACGCCGTCACCAAGGTCGGAGGATCGCCATGAGGCGTAGGATTTACGCCCTTCTTCCCCTCCTGGGCCTTGCCCTGGCACAAAACCAGACGGGTAGCACCAACTACATCACCAACTTCTTCAGCCTCCTCCTGGGTGCCCAGGGGGTCCTCCAGCTTGTCCAGAGCTACATCTACGCTCCCATCGGCGGCCTCGCTACCTCCATGAGCGTGATCGCCATAGCCCTTGCTATCCTCGGCCTCCTTTACCGCATCTATAACCTCTGGCTATCCGAAGCCCCTCCCCAAAGCCTTTACTGGAGCGTCATCCGCTGGTTCTTCATCATGGCCTTCCTCCTTTTGAGCAACGCCTACCTGGCTGAGGGCCACAGAAGCAACCCGCTAAAAGGCGGTGATACCAGTTGCATGGAAACCAACCTCATTCTTTCCCACACCGCCATCTGCACATGGGAGGGCGCCTACCGATACGGCCTGAACACCTTCCTGACGAACCAGCGGGTTGAAAGGATGAAGCAAAGCGTAGCGACCCTCACGCTCGCCGTTATTGACTCCGTCATGCTCTTCAAGTTCGCCGAGGCCTTGCGCCTGTCTGTGCGGCTAGCGGAGGCCGCCGCCGGTAAAGCCTTTACCCGAACGGAGGTCCGCCAGGTAGTTCAGAACGAAACTCCCAAGAACCCCCTGAAAAACATCTGGGAAAAAATCGTTTCTCCCCTGATGTACCTCTTCCTGGCGGTACCCCTGGTGATCTACCTGGGCCTCATCCTCTACAGCGCCTTCATCTTGATTATCGCCACCATTCTTCTCCCCATTGCCATAGCGCTTCTTGCCTTCGGCCTGGACGCCCCTGTCTTCCGCATCGCCACCACCATCTTCGGGCAGATCCTCACCATCTGGCTTCTGCCCCTCTTCTTCTACATCGCCTTCTCCTTCGCTTTGGACACCCCCACCCGCGTCATCAAAACCAGCGTGGACAGCGCCATCCAGACCATCGTCAACAACATCAACGAGCTTGCCAACCTCAACAACACCGACACCCCCCAGCAGGAAGTCCAAGAGGGCAAACAGCAGAACCTGCCCTGGTGGCAGGTCCTCACCAACGTCCTCAACAAGATCAGCGATTACCTGGACAAGTTTGCCACCGCCGTCTTCAACATCGTCCTGACCATCGTCTTCCTGCTGATGTTCCTTATCCTGGGACTGGTTATGTTTGTCCTCTTGGCCGCCGTATCCTTCAACGTGGCCTTCGGTATGCTCACCAGCCTTCCCGCCATCACCGCCTCCATCCTGGGAGGAGCTTCAGCGGGGCGCATCGGGACGGGAGGCCCAGCCGGTCTTCCCCAAAACAACCTTAGCCGCGTCTTCACCCCCTGGCGATAGGAGGAACCCATGCCCAAACGACGGGTCAGCACGCAAGCCGTTGGCCGGGAACCCTATCTGGAGCGGGAGCCTTCCTTTGGCGCAAAACTTCTCTTCTTCCTGAGCGGTCTTGTCTTTCTTGCCTCCATCCTGGGTGGGGCCTACTGGGTCTTCTATGACCTCGGCCAGCGCCTGTGGCCCTACCTGGTGGACGGGGGGTGGCTACGCTACCTGGGAGCTAAAACACCCCTCGAGGGAGCCATCCGGTGCTACTTCAGCAACGCCTGCAACAAAGCCCTTCTTCCCCTGGTGCCCCCAAACTACTTCCTCAGCCTTTACCCCATTGTCGGAGCCCTCATCCTGGCCGCCTTTGCCTCCCGTCTGGTGACCACCAGGGCTTACACCAAGGCGGCAGGTACCGCCAAATGGGCATCGGAAAAGGACCTGGAACCCCTGAAAAGGGGCCGACAAAGCGGCTATATCGGCTTCATCAACGACGAGGGCAAGTACACCCCCAGCAATCCCCCCAAAAAGCTCACCCCCATTCCCCTCCCTGAGCGCATCCGCAACGGCCACTTTGTGGTCCTGGGCGGACCGGGAGCGGGCAAGACCACCGCCTTTTTCTTGCCCAACCTTCTCAAAGATGCCATGGACGGCAACACCGCCGTGGTGGTGGACTTCAAGTTTCCCGACCCGGAAGGGCTGGGGGAGGCCCTTAGCTACTTCCACGCCCACGAGCGCAAGGTCTATGTCTTTACCCCCTTTGAGCCCTTCAGCATGACCATGCCCCTGCTGGCCGGGGGCGAAACCCGGGAAGGTGCCCTGGACATTGCGGAAATGCTGGTGCCGAAACGAGCCCAGCCGGGACCCGATGAGTTTTACCGGGACCTGGACCGCGCCCTCCTGACCACCCTCATCTACGCCATGTCCAACGACCCGGCCATGAAGCCCATGTCCCCGGGCAAACTCCTCCGGAAAATCCTGGAGGGGCCGGAAAAGGTGCGGTCCTACATCCAGGGCCACCCCAAGTACGAGGTCCGGGAATGGAGCAGGGCCTTCATGGACAACCTCACCAACATGGCCCGGGACAAGGTGGTGGGCCTTTTCATGGGCCTTGCCTCCCGCTTCATCCTCTTCGACCATCCCCGCCTGGACGCCGCCACCTCCAACGGAACTCCGGGGGAACCCGGGCAGATAGACCTACAAAAGGTGTTCAGCGAACCCTCCTTGCTTTACATCGGCATCCCCCAGATCCACATCCAGGGCGGGAAAGGCCAGGTACTGCTTCAGCTCATCAAACGCCTGCTGGACAAAGCCATTCTGGCCGTGTCCCACAAAAACGGGGGAAAACTCCCCATCCACGCCGCCATCTACCTGGACGAGTTTCCCAACTTCGGCCCCCTGCCCAACATGGTGGAAGTCCTGGCCACCATGCGTTCCCGCAGGGTGTCCTATCTCATCTCCTTCCAGGACCACGCCCAGGGCTACGCGGTTTACGGCCAGGAGGAGTTTGACGCCATGTTTGGCACCGTGCAGAACATCGTGGCTTTCCCGTCCCGCCTCACCGGGGAAGACCGCAAGTGGTTTTCCGAAATCCTCGGAAACACCGCCGCCCTGGAACGCTCCTACACCGAGGGCGGCCACGTCACTCCCCTCGGCACCTTCGACCGCAGGGCCATGGAAGCGCTCAGGGAAACCAAGCGGGAACTCCTCACCGTGGACGAAATGCAGACCTTCCCCCAGGAGGAGGTGGTCGTCCTCACCCCGGGCATCCCGCCCATCCGGGCCTTCATGCCCTACATCTTTGCGGACGGAAAGGACAAGTCCCTCATGCGGCACCCGTGGGCACCCCTCCGCAAGAAGGCCCTCCGGTACAACCCCATGGACGTGCTGACCGTGGCGGCCCTCGAGAGAGGAGCCCGGGAGCTTCCCCAGGTGGAGCCCAGCAGGGAGGAGGAGGTTCACCACGCCCTCTTTGTGGCCTGGCTGGAAGGCGTCCTCCGCCTTGCCCCGAAGGTATCCCGCAAGAACAAAAACTTTGTCCTCTCCAAGCTCTCACCCGGGGAAAACCAGGCCTTCCTTGCCGAGTGGGAACGCTTGGGGTGGCTCAGCAAGGAAGCCGAGGGTTGGCGCATCACCCGGGAGGGCGAGAACATGCTTCCCAACTGGATAAAGGAAGCCCTCGCCTGGATGGAACAGGCGGACCCGGTCCTTCACTGGCTACGCAAGCACCGCCAGCAGGTGGCCCTCCCGGACAAACCCACCAAGGAAGCCCTTGCCAAACTGGAAGCCACCACCCTCTGGGTACCCGAGGAGGTGGCCCGGCAGTCCCTGCCCCCAGAGGTCCTGGACATGGGCACCTTCCAGGAGAAGGACGGGGTGCGCTGGTGGACCTTTGCCCTTAAGGTGGTCCCCGAACTGGTGCAGACATGAGGGGGCTTCTCTTCCTGGCGGTTTTGCTGGGCCTTTCGTGGGGGCAAGACGCCCCCAACCCCACCCCACCGACGACAAACACCCAACCCCCACCCCAAACCAACCCCCCCACCTGGCTTCAAATCACCAAGGAGGAGCGGGGTCCCATCTGGCTATACCTGCCCACCATTCAGGACCAAAACCTGGCTGAGGCCCTCAAGTCCAGGGCTTTTCTCCGCAGGCCCACCTACATCCTTCTGGAAACCGAGGACCTGAAGAACCCCCTGAGCTACAGCCTGACCGTCTTCATAGCCCAGATAAAAGCCCCCGATGTGTATGTGGTCCGGCTGATCCAGAGCAAAACCCCGGGTAAGCCCTTCCTCCTCACCCGGGACGTGGCCCTTGAGGGGGAGGAGGCCATACCGGAGGGGAAGCGGGCCGCCTACAGCCGCTGGTGGCAGGAAGCCTGGAAGCGGGGTCTTCGGGCCGATCCGGTCAAATACGCCAGGGACGTCCTGCTTGGCCGCACACCTAAAATAGTCCCGTGGAACGACCCGCTTGGCGTTGGCAAATCCTTATCTCAAGAGCGGTGATGCTTGCTGGTATCCTGGCCCTCTTCATCGGGCCGCGGGGAGTGGGCATCGCCGCCCTCCTGGTCGCTATGGGCACCATCATAGACCTGCTGGTGCGCATTCACGAGGACAACAGAGAGTTCAAGGCCCTGCTTCTAATGCTCACCCATCGGGAGGTAAACGAGGCAAGCCATGCAAACGCAGACCGCAATCATTGACCAGCCCTACGTCCACCCCAACTTCAAGAACGAGCTACAGAAACTCCTCGGGATTGTTCCTCAGCGCATCCGGGACGTGGCCCTCACCTACGGGGAGGACCTCGAGGAAATCTACATGGACCTGGGGCGTCCACCCGCTTTCACGGCCAACAACCGCTACTACATCCACTCGGACCTGCCCGAAATCACAAAGGACGACATGGCCTACCTTTCCCACCGGGTGGGAGGGTTTAAGGAGAACAACCGGGCTGGCCTCGAGGGAACCCTGCACCGCATCAGCCGCATCCCGGACGCCTTCGGGGAAACCGTGGGCGTCACCATTCGGGTGGGTAAGTTTGTGGTGGGCGTGGCCGAACCCCTCCGCCAGTACCTCCTGGAAAGCGGAGGAAGCCTTCTCGTGGTAGGACCCCCCCGCACGGGCAAAACCACCCTGCTTCGGGATGTGGTCCGCATCCTGGCGGAAAAGTGGGGCCCCAGGGTCGTCATCGTGGACACCTCCAACGAAATCGGAGGGGACGGGAAAATCACCCACCCGGCCATCGCCCCTGCCCGCCGAATGCAGGTCCCCGACCCCCCCAGCCGTAACCAGGGCTGGGTCATCTACCAAGCCATCGCCAATCACAGCCCGGAGATCGTGGTGGCGGACGAAATCGGCTACAACGAGGACGTGGAAGTGGTGCAAGCGGCATCCAAAAGGGGTGTGCGCGTGGTGGCAACCGCCCACGGCGCAACCATAAGGGATGTGCTGGAGAACCCCAAACTCTGGCCCCTGCTGGGCGACCTGGACATGTCCCACCGCAAGCGCTGGGGACGGCCCAGCTTCCAGTCCCTTCTGGAAGTGCGGGGCAAGGGCAAGTTCGTTTTCCACCCGGACCTGGGCGAGGCCCTGGACCAGCTTCTGGCGGGAGATGAGCCCGCCGGCATCCGCCTCGGCAAATGGTGAAGAGGTGGCTTCCGGCCCTGGTCCTCTTCCTCCTCCCCGGACTGGCCTGCGGCTACATCCCGAAGGACCTCTGGGGCAAAACCTGGCACTACGCCCGGGCCTGGGGGCTGGACCCCTACCTGGTGGCCGCGGTGGTCTGGGTGGAAAGCGGCTACTGTCCCGCCGTCCCCGGTAAGGCCGGGGAGCTTGGCCTGGGCCAGTTTATGCCCGGGACCTGGAAGCGGGTGACGGGAGCCCCCCTGGAGTGGCGGGCTCATCCCGACTGGGCCCTCTGGGCCACGGCCAAGCATCTGAGGGAGCTTTGGGAGGCCACCCGGGACTGGCGGCTGGCCCTGGCCGCTTACAACGCCGGGCTGGGAGCGGTGAGAAAAGGCAAAATCCCCTCCCGCACTATCCTGTACGTGGAACGGGTGCTCCACACCTACCGCACGTGGAAACAGGCGGGACAGAACATGGGACAGCAGACGGGACGGAACACGGGACAACAGACGGGACAGAACGGGGAACGGTAAAGTACGGGAGAGAAGCATGAAGAGGCTTGTAGCGGTCCTGCTGGTACTGGCCTACATCTTCGCCCTCATCATGTCCGCGGGCCACCTGTCCGAGTGGTACAGCCTCACCCTGGGCACCCTGCCCGAGTGGTACGCCGTGGGGCTTGCCGTGGCCCTCGAGGCCGCCGCCTTCCTCCTGAGCCTGGTGTCCAACTCCTACCTCCGCTCCTCCATCTGGGCCAAGTGGGGGGCCATCATAGCCCTGGCCCTGGTGTGGATAGGCAACTACCTGAGCATGGTACGCGCGGGACAGGCCAACGCCATCTCCGCATGGGAAGCCGGGCTTATGTCCCTTTTCGTGCCCGTGAGCACCTACCTGGTGGCGAAGGTCCTCGGGGAACTCATTCCGGAGCCCGAGCCTGTCCAAGCCGTGGAACACCGCACTCTCCCAGCGGAACAGCGTGCGTTTCCCACACCGCACCAACCCGTCCCACCCGTCCCGGTGGACAAGAAGGAGGAACCCACCCCCCTGTCCACTACACCGCGGAACACCCCTGACCACGAGTACAGCCCGTACCGGGAAACCAGGGGTCCAGAGGTCAGAACCCCGGTGGAACATCCCGCGGAACACCCCCTGCCCAGGGTGGTGGAAAAGCGGGGCGTTAATCCCACGCCCCGCACCCTGAACGGGGAGAGCGCCGTGGTACGCATGGTCCCTCCCCGTAGCGAAAGCACCCTATCCGAGGAACAAACCCATCCGCGGAAGCAGGAGGACCTGAAACAGCGGCTGAACGAGCTTCTGGAACAGGGCTACAGCATCCGCAAAGCCGCCAACGCCCTGGGCATTCCTTCCTCCACCGCTCACCGCTGGGCCAAGGAGGCGGAGGAAGCCCGCCAGAGGTGAACCGCTAACCAAATCCGCAACACCGGACCCACGACCACCAAAAAGCCCGGGATGAAGGCACCCCCGAACCAGAGCCAGCGCACCAGGGGAAGGCCCAGGAGCTGGAACACCCGGCCATACTGCCAGGCGGACAGCAGGCCGAACACATAGGCCAGCAGGATGAGGATGAGGTTTTCCTCCGTTATGGGCATCTCCGGGGTGGCGTAGAAGTAGGCCCGGGCGGTAAAGAGCCCGGACACAAACATCCACACCAGGGACCAGCCCGCGGCGCGGGACACCAGGGGATCCCGGTTGGCCCAGAAGAACACCAGCCACCCCAGGGCTCCCAGGGGCATGAACAGAAGCCACAGGGCTTTCAAGCCCAGGGCCACCGCCAGCTTCTGCTTCCACGGCCAGCGAGCCAGGCGGTCCCTGGCCTCCCGCATCTTCACCATCACGCTTTCCACAGCAAGCATCCCTCCCCGGTCAGATTAGCGTCCTCTCTCGCATCCACCAGGGCTTTGACTTGCCCTGGCCCTCCTTGCCCTCCTTGTCCTGTCCCGCACCTGCTTCCTGGACACGGGACACAGGCGTTTCGGGTGCCCGCGGCGCTTCAACCCCGGGTGTCCCACCTGTCCCGCCTGTCCCAGGTGTCCCAGCGGTCTTCCTGTTCCGCAATAAGCTGGGCTGGGACAGCAAAGCCCCGTATTCCTGCCGGGCGATGTCCTCGAGGGAGGCGTACAGGATGAGCCGAACATCCGCCAGTTCCCGGAGGCCCTGTTCCACCGCCTCCTTCAGGTCCCGCACCAGGGCCGCCAGCACCGCCACCTCTTCCGTTCGGGACACCAGTACCCCGAGGGTTTGGTGCACCTGTCCCATCTGCCGGGACATCTCGGCAAGACCCCGTTCCAGGTCCCTAACCCGCTGAGCCCAATCGGGACCCTCTTCCTCCCGCACCTGGACCAGCACCTCCTTGTAGGAGGGCACCCCCGCCTTGTCCCAAAGGGCCTGGAGGCTCACCGCCCGGCGCAAACGCTTCAGGGCCTCCTCGTCCACCACCCGCTCACCCTTCAGCCCCCGGGGAAGCGGACCGAACACCTCCTCATAGGCGTTGAGAAGGCGGTACACCCCCCGCAAGGACAGCCCCAGCATCTGGGCAAGTTCCTCCCGGGTTGGTCCCTCTCGGGGGATAGCCTCTGTGGGTTTCGGCATGTCCATACACCGGCAGTATAGCAGGAGGGACAGACCCAGCCGGAGCACCACCCTGCCGGGTACCTGCAAAAGCATCTGGACAGCATAAAGCCCTCATGACACCCCCTGACTGTGCCGGACGTGCCACCGGTGCGACGGGGTTGGTTTGCGTGTGGAAAACATCCCATGGCCTGCCACCCCGTCATGCCCGGCAGTCCAAACGAGGGGAAGTATCCCCCACTCCCCCCCTCGTCCGGGTTCGCCGTGTGCCTGCCACCATCCCCGGCGGGGCGCACCGGGGCTTACCCCTCGAGGCCCAAGGGGCTGGGCCGCCGCCGGGAGTGTCCTGTCCTCCCCAGGACCCGCAGGGTACAGACAACAGGAACGGGTGTTGCGATAGCCGCTTCCCCTCGAGGTGTTTCCCTGACGGGAAAGCAGCGAGGACCCCTCCGACCACGGAAACACCGGGAAACGCGGCGGGGTGTTTCAGCGTTTCAGGGAAAGAGGGAGCGGCTTCGCCGCTCCAGGGGGTTGGCGGAGGTGAACATGATAAACATCGCTGTTCCGGGAAACGTGGTAGAGGAATTCGAGGCTTGGCTTAGGGCGAACCATCCCGGAGCGTGGGCGGTGGTGGACACGGTTTCCAGGGGGAGGTACAAGGTCTATGCCTCCCCCTGGGCCAACCCCGAGGCCCGCCGGAGGGCAGAGGAACTCCTGGAGGAGTTCCGGCGCCAGCGGAAGAAGAAGTAGTACCACCCCGGCCCTGCCCCGGGGTCTTCCTGGCTGGGGTTGTGGGGTCTGTGAAAGAGGGCCGGGGCTAAAACCCCGGCCAGGAGGTGAGCGATGAAAAGGAAAAATCTCCTACAGGCCCTCCCCCGCGGCCACGAGTGGGGGCGGGGACGGGCTACCCAAGTGCACGGCGACCGGAGGACCAAGCGCCAGCGGACCCGGGGCGACGCCCGGCGGGCCGCGATTGAGCGGGAGTTAAAGGAGGTGTGATATGGCGGGGTACTTCCTGTGCCCGTAAGGGCCGGGGTACCCCAACCAGGGGTAAGGGTGCGGAAGGAGGCGTATGGAGTTCCGAGAGTACCTGGCGGCGGGCTTATAGCCCGGCCAGGGCATAAGCGGTCTTGCCCCCACGAACAACACTTCAACGCCATTGTGGGGGCAAGACAGAAGGAGGGCCGATGAAGCTAACTGAAGGTCAGCGGGAAGCGTTAGAAAGGGCGCAAAAGGGCGAGTCATTCAAAGTAGTGGCAATGGCCGGGGCCGGGAAGACCACCACCCTGCGGGCCATTGCCGAGGCCCTACCGGGGCCGATCCTGTACCTCGCCTTCAACTCCTCGGTGGCCCGGGAGGCCAGGACAAAGTTTCCCAACAACACGGTGGTTTCCACCCTCCACAGCCTGGCCTTCCGCAACTTCCTGAAGGACCGCCCTGAAATGCTCCTCAAGTTTGAGGAGCGGGCCGGGGTCATCCTGGTGAAGGACATCATGGAGTACCTGGACCTTCCCCAGGAGCTATACGGAATACCCCGGTTCGGGCTGGCCTCGGCGGTCAAGGCCACCCTGGAACGCTTCCTCACCTCAGCCGAACCCGCACCTACGCCCAATATGGTGCCAGGCACCCTCCTTTCCCTGGTAGAGGAAAAGCGCAAGCCCAAGCTGACGGCGGCGGTGCTGGGCTTCACCCAGGCGGCCTGGGAAGCCATGCGGAACCCAGGCCATCCCATGCCCCTCTCCCATGAGGGGTATGTGCGCCTGTGGGCGGAGGCGGGAGCGCCAGGGCTGGACCGCTTCCGCACCGTCCTTGTGGACGAGGCCCAGGACCTGAGCCCGAGTCTGCTGAATCCCCTTCTCGCTTATTACCAGAAAGGAGGACAGATAATCGCCGTGGGGGACCCCAACCAGGCCATCTACGGGTGGCGGGGCGCGGTGGACGCCCTTACCCGGCTACCCGGTGAGGAGGTGTACCTGCCCGAGAGCTTCCGGTTCGGGCCGGAGGTGGCCGGATACGCCCAGGCCATCCTGGAAGCCAAGGGTTGGAGGGGACCCGCCCTCAAGGGCCTCGGCGGTCCCTCAAAAGTGGTGCAGGGCGTGGGATTGCCCCGCGCGGGGACGGCCTGGCTGTACCGGACCAACGCCGGGGTGGTGAAAATGGCCGCGGAGCTGGCGGCAAAGGGCTACGGCATAGAAGTGGTGGGGGGCCTGGAGGCCACCGCCAGGCTGATAGAGGCCGGGGTGGAGCTAATAGAGGGCAAGAGGCCGAAGCACCCCGAGCTGGCGGTCTTCAAGGACTACAGGGAGTTCTGGCAGGCGGCGGAGATAGACCCCAACCTGAAGAGCTTGCGGAACCTCCTGGACAGATACGGTAAGAGGTGCCTGGACCTGGTCCAGGAGGCACAGAAGGGAACGAAGAAAAAGCGCGTGGACTACATCCTGAGCACCACCCACAAGGCCAAGGGCCTGGAGTGGGATAGCGTCCTGCTTGGGGACGATTACCCCGACAGCGACGCCGGGGAGGAACTGAACCTCCGGTACGTGGCGGCAACCCGTGCCCGGAAGGTGTTGGATGTGAGGCACTGGTAAAGAAGGGGAGGGCAGAAGCCCTCCCCAGAACAAAGGCGGAGGTGAAGCGTGAACCAGGTAATCGTGAGCGGTGTGGCGGTTAAGGTGGAACACAAGGCGGACTTGGGCATCCTCGAGGCCACCCTGGTGGCCCGGCTCGGCAACGGCGGGTTCTCCAGGGTTCGGATTAAGACCCTGGGCAAGCTGACCCAGGCCCTTAAGGATGTCGTTCAGGAGGGGCAGGCGTACCTGGCCCTCGGGACCCTGGCGCCCCGGAAGCGGGGGGAGCAGGAAACCGTGGAGGTCCTGGCCTACAACGTCCTGCCCGTGGACGGCGAGAAGGCCAGCAACGAGCGCGGGACCTATTTGGTGAACGGGGTAAACGAGGTCCTCATCAGCGGGGTTTTGGCGAAGGACCCCGAGGTTAGGGCCATCCAGTTCAGCCAGGAGGAGGGGGACGTCCTCACCACCGCAAGGGTGGCCGTTTCCCAGAAGGACAAGACCACCTGGGTCAATGTCCGGGCTTGGGGTGAGGAGTTCTCCGAAGCCCTCGGGAACCGGAAGAAGGGCGACCGCGTAGTCCTCCGGGGACGCTTCCGGGTCCACCGGTACGAGAAGGACGGGCAGGCCCACTACCTGCCCCAGGTCATCGTGACCGAGGTGCTGGGCACCTCCGGGAGGACCAAGAGTGAACCCCAGGCGGACAATCTCCCGGAGGAGCTTCCGGACGACCTCTTTTAGCTGGCACAAGGGGGGAGGGGTTTCCCCCTCCCCCCTTTTTTTGTTTCCCGTGTCCACCTGTGGTGGACGTGGGGGAGCTAAGCTCCCTTCGGTCGCATGTAGCTGCAAGGTACGCTGCAAGGTACGCTTTGCGTGACCGCTGACCCATGTATCCCCGGTTTGGTCAGCCTGTGTCACGCGTTAGCGTATCTTGAGGGCTATCTTGGAAACCGGGGGATTATAGCTCCCCCACACCCCCTCTTTTCTCTTTCTATACTAAGGAGCATGAAACGAGCATTGTCCCTTGTAATAGCCGCTGTACCGGCTGGACATTTCTTCCTCATCCCCTGGGCACCCAGGAAACTCTTGGACCCGACCCTTCTCGTGGTGCCCCTGGTGGCCTCCCTTCTGGCTTACTGGCAGGAGGGGGCCGTAGTGGGCACCCTTCTTTTCCTGGCTGCTACAGCGCTTTTTGCGGGCATGGAGCTTTTCCGGTTCCTCGGACCCTGGAAAGCCCTGGGGTTGGCCCTGGTCTGGACCGTGGGAACCGCGGCTTTGTGGCTTGGGGCGTTTTCCCTCCGGCTGGACTTTCTGCTGGCCGGGGTGTTGAGCCTGAAGCCTGTGGCGGACAGGGTTTACCTGGCCTGGGGCAATATGGAAGAACCGAAAAGCCTTGACTAGGATAAACCCATGAGGCGAACACTTCCTATTGTTGTGCTCCTATCCTTGGCCCTGGCCCAGACGACCTGCCAGGTGCAGATGACGCCTCCCGACTACAAGGAGCTTCCCGTATACATGCCCCAGATTTCCCTTCAGGTGTCCCCCAGCGCCCTGACCCAGAGGGGGAGCTTCACCGTGAGCGCCAGCACCACCTACCCTTCCGCCACCGCCTGGGTGCGGGTGCGCTGGGGCGGGGGCCAACTGGCCCTCAAGGACGTGAACTGGGGGACCCCGGGGTACAGCCCGCCCCTTCAAGGGCCGAACGGGAGCCAGTGGGTGCAGGGGTGTCCCAGGGTATCCACCAGCACCCGTGAACTGGACGACGACAACGGGAAGCACACCTTCTACGCTGAGGCCCTGGTGTACTGGCGGGAGCAGTGGGCAACCTTCAAGTGCACCACCCAGCAGTGGAATGGGAGCAACTGGCAAACGGTTATCTACAACCAGAACTACCAGGTTTACCCCAGCTACACGGCTCCCTCCTACTGCCAGGAGGTTCCCAACACCCGGTACTGGCAGTTGCAGAGCCAGGTGGTGAGCACCAGCCAGACCGCCTACGCCTACATCTCGTGGGAGCAGAGGGCAGGGATGAACTACGACGCCGTCCTCCAGGAGTTTGCCAACCGCATCGCGGAGGACCACAAGCGCTCAGGTGCCAGCATGCAGGCTTACGCCTACGCCAAGGAGTTGCAATCCCCCGTGCGGGATGCCCTAAGCAAGGCGGCCCGGGGGTACTTCTACGACTGCAACTGGCTGGGCATCTGCAACCGGGCAGACCCAGCTGGGGAAATCAAAATCCTCACCGATGTGCCCAGTATCCTGTCGGGGCTCCTGGCTACAGGGCGGCTCTGTGGGGGGTTCATCACCTTCTGCTTTGGGGCTCAGAACAGCCGAGGGGCGGACATCGGTCCCAAGGTGGAAATCAAGACCTTCCTCATGGTCAAGGGCTGGAGGCACGACTACCTCCTCCTGGACCGGCTCATCCCCCGCAAGTACTACGACCCCTCGGACCGGGAGTACCCCGGGGTTCCCGAGGAGGAAAGGAACCAGGTCCTCCAGTCCTGCCGCCTCTACAAGGACACCCAGGAGGGCAGGCGGTGCCTGGCCCTGGTGGAAACCCCCACGGGCATCGTGCCCACCCTCAAGAGTCTCCTGATGATTGACCCCATGTTCCAGAGGGGGAGGCAGTACCCATGAGGCTTTTGAGGCTTTCCCTTCTTTCCTTCTCTTTCGGTTTGGCCCTGGTACCCCTGGCCCCTGTGATAGGGCTTTCCCTGATGGGGTATGGGCTTTTTAGGACACAGCAGGAGGGTTTGTGCGGTTGCTAGCGCTTTTGCCCTTTCTGTCTTTAACCCTGGCCCAGGTGGGCCTTCTGGACGGCCCCAGGCCCTCCACGGAGGTGCGGGGGTACCTGGAGGGCAACGCCCAGGAGGGCTACCGGGTGCGGGTGGAGTTCTACCTGGAAACCGGGACCAACCCCATCCAGGGGACCAGCTACCAGTCCCTCACCTGGAACGGCAGGCTCTACCTGTGCGTGGGGGGGTGCGATACCTTCAGCCTCCAGGGCTTCACCCCGGGCACCTACCCCAACGGGCAGGTGTACGACCTCTACGACAGCCAGAACCGGTTCAGGGGCAAGGCGGGCGTGACCACGGAGTACGACGCCTACAACAAACCCTACCGCTACCGGGTGGAGTACGCCGTCTGGCCCCTTCAGGGCACCAAGACCTGGCAGGCTTCCCCGGACAACCCCGTGCCCATGGAGGCGGGAGGGTGGCTTTCCGTGAGGCCCCCTGGAGGAAGCGCTAGGGAGCGGTACCGCTACCCCGGCATGGAGTCCTACCGGCCCCCTTCGGTCCAGGGGTCCATCCTCTCGGGGATCTCCCCGGCGGACCGGGACGTGGTGAAAAAGAGCGTCCTCTCCTCCCTGGCCGACCTGAGAAGCTTCTACGCCCGCCAGCCCCGGGGGAGCACCCTCTGGTTCTTCGTCCCCGAGGTCTCCGTGTGGACCCAGACCCTGGCCCAGGAGTTCAGGGCGAAAAACGGGGGCCAGGAGCGCTTCGTGGTCCCGGAGGGGACGGCGAGGAGCTACTGCTCCCTCTACCGGAGCGACTCCCGCTTCCACGTGATGCCCCGGGACACCCTCTCCAAGGAGCAGGCCTTCGCCGTCATCTACCCGCCCTCCGGGGACACCCAGAAGGGGGCGGTGATGGCGGGGCGCTACCTGGTGGACCGCCCGGACTGGCAGGAGACGGACTACCTCTCCTTCACCACGCCCCTCTCTCCCACTCAGGAGGGGCTTCCCGAGGCCCGGGCTCTGGTGTGGGGGTACATCTCTCAGGCGAACCTGAAGGCCCGGGTGGAGTTCAAGGAGTGGACCCTTTCGTCCTGGGCCAACCTCTCCTTCACCCTTGACCAGGAGGCCTCCTGGGACGGGGTCTTCTCCCGGGACGCGGGCCGAGGGGAGGAGTCCTTCTACCTGGACGGCTTCCCCGACGGGTCCAGTCCCTACACCGTGCGGGACACCGCCGGGCGGGACAGGGGGACGGCCCAGGTGGTGGCGAACAAGGAGCTCGTGGGGTACGAACTGGACCAGAACGCGGGAGCTTCCTTTGACACCGGGGTTTGGGCCAACGAGATCAACGGGCTCCGGTTTGGCGTGTGGGTGAAGGGTAAGTACGAATACTTCACCGCCTACGACTGCTCCTGGACGAAGCGGGTGGAGCTTACGGACATCTACGCCTGCAAATACAAGGACGACCAGGGGCGATACCGGGGAAGCGGGGCCATCGGCGCTTGGTGGCGCTACCGCCACGTGACGGGGACCGTCTACCCCCTGGTGCCCCAGTACGAGGTCAAGGGGTACAGCGTCTATGTGTCCCTCAAGGGGTGGCGGGAGACCTGGCGCTACGCCAGCGACAACGACCGCCCCGTGGAGGCCTTCGGGTACGTGACGGCGGAGGGGAAGCGGTACCGGATCCCCGGCCTCGAGGGCTACCTCCAGCCCACGGGGAAGGACCTTGAGGTGGCCGAGGGCGACCCCTACGTGAGCTACATCACCCGGTCCATCTCGCCCCAGGGGAACCCCCTCGCCGGGACGGGGCGGGAGGAGGCCAAGGTGTGGTTCAAGCCCCTCAGGGACTGGTGCGCGGAAAGGGGGTTGTGAGATGCGGTGGGTTTGGGCGCTCTTCCTCTTCTCCCTGGCCCTGGCCCAGGGGCCTACCTACGAGGAATGGACCAAGTACCTGCTCTCCGCCCCGGACTACCGCTTGGAGCAGGTGCTGAAGGGGAAGTGGCCCTACCTGGAGGTGTTGAGGAAGGACCGCTTCCGGGACTACCAGAAGGGAAGGTGCGACCCCACCCAGGGTCAGGACTGCTCCGGGAGGCTTCCCTGGGCCGAGGCCCAGGCCCACGAGTTCTACCTCCCCCTCTCCAGCCTCGAGGCCACCCGGGAGGTGGCGCGGGACCTGAGGAAGGCGTGGCAACGCTTTGAGGAGCGCTACTACTGGAGGGTCATCACCGAGCTCAACAACCCCGCCTTCTGGTTCGCCTACTGCCTCGCCGGGGTGAAGGGGCCGGAGCTAAATCCTCCTCTCCCCGAGTTCAAGCTCATGGTGCCCTCCGAGGGGGTGGACACGGCCTTCCTGGAGGCGGCCACCCGGTCCTCCCCCCTGGATCTGGGGGCGTGGGCCTCGGCGGGGCTCCACAAGCTGGACAAGTACCTCCCCGTGCCCCAGGTGGACCCGAAGGAGTTTTGCGACGGCCTCGAGATGCAGATCCTGCCCCTCATGTACATCCCGGGGTTCAAGGTCCTGGTCCAGGGCTCCGAGGTCTTCCGCACCCCCGGATACCCGTCCCAGCCCCTCTGGTTCAACTGGGACGAGGCCAACGCCCGGGTGGAGCGGGCCATGCGGAAGGCCCTCACCGACTACTACGCCGACTACCTGAAGGAGGTGGCGAGGGCTCTTCTCACGCCCCGGCCTTCCACACCCCAGGACCTCCTCTCCCTCCTCCCCAGGGACTTCCGGAGCCTGGGGAACCCCAAGGCCTACCTCCCCGTGCCCTGGCAGGGCCACCTCCTCGGGGCGGGGGGCGTGGTGGCCCCGGTCTACACCCAGCTCTTCCCCACGGACCTCCCCGCCCTCTGGAACCAGGTGCAGGCCATCTGGGACACCTACAAGGGGCTCATCGACCGGGCGGGGACGGAGGTGGAGAAGGCGTACCTCTACGTGCACTTCTACCGCTCGGCCAAGACCCTCTTTGACTCCCGGGCCTTCCTGGGCCTTCCAGGGGTGGACGCCCTGAAGAGGAACCTGGAAAACCTGGTGAACGCCCCCTTGAGGGCCCTCACCGGGGCGATCCCCGTCCTCAAGGGGTGCGCGGGGGACCTGGACCGGGTGGCCTCGTGCGCGGCCACGGCCCTCATGACCCTGGACCAGGCGGTGAAGGCCAAGGGGGAGGTGGAGAAGCTCACCGGGGGCAAGCCCCAGAACGAGCCCCTGAAGGCGAAGGAGGCCCCAGGCCTCTGGAAGTACGAGGAGGCCAAGCGGTGGCTTCCCCCCTCCTCGCTTCCCGTCTACGAGGCCTTCGGGTACACCTCTTTCTTCCAGGCCACGAACTTTCTGGAGGTGACCACGGTTCCCGACATCCGCAATGTGGACCTCTCCCAGGTGAACCTGGGGAACTGGATGGGGTGGGCCTGGAGCCAGCTCTCCCGCCTGGTGGTCTACTGGCACACGCCCCTCACCATCGACATCCGGGTGGAATACTGCCCCCCTTGCGTCATCGCCTACCCCTCGCTTCCCCTGGAAGGCCCGGCGCAACCCCTAGGGGTGCCCCCCTACGTGCTTCCCTTTAGCTTGGAGCGGACGCATTGGCGGTGGGTCTCCGTGCCCGAGGGGTACGAGGTGCCGGGGGTGCGGGGAGCCCCCTACACCCTGGTCTCGGACCTTTCGGCCTACGCCCTGGACCTGAGGGCGCTCTATCGGCCCCTCCTCGGGAGGTGAAGATGCGGAAAGCGTTCTTGACCCTTTTGGTAGCCCTTACCCCGGCCCTGGCCCAGTTCGACTGGCTCTCCAACCTGGACTGGGGCGGGATCAGCAACAACCTGAACAAGGTCAGCCAGGTGCTCTCGTGCGACCCCAGTAGTCTCGCCCAACTGGACTTCTCCCAGCCCTCCCTGGTCCTCCGGGGGGTGTACCGGGTGACGAAGTGCGTCCTGTGCACCACCCTCAAGATGTGCGGCCTCCCGGACGACATGCTCTACCCCGCCTCTTGGGGAGAGATCCAGAGGGCCCTCCAGAGCGGCCAGGAGGTGATGGTGGTGGGCTCGGGGGCCGGGGTGAAGGCTATTGGAGAGTACCTGGGCCTGGTCCTCGTGGGCGGGGGGTGCCAGAACCTCTCCTACGGAGGGGTGCCCATCTACACCTGCCCGCCCGGCGGGGTGAGGATCCCCAAGGCCTACATCGTCACGGACGGGGCCACGGCGAGGTACCTGAAGGAAAAGCTCAAGCGGGCGGAAGAGGAGGGCACCTTGAAGGTGGTGGCCGTGGGCGGGGAGCGGGACGCCCCGGAGCTTTCCGGGGTAATCCTGGGGCTCCCCCTGGTGTGGGCGGGGGGGAGGCCCTATCTCTTCGCCCCCGGGTACGCTACTCCGGACCGCTGGCTCTGGCTCACCTTCGCTGGGCCCGTCAGCGACAAGGTGGCCCTGGTGGCCCGGCTCGCCACGAGCTACGTGGTGAGCGCCTCGAGGAGGCAGGAGGAGGTGAAGTGACTTGGGGGCTTCGCCCCACGGGAGAAGGCGTATGCGGACGGATCTCGCGGAGTTCTGGCGGATCGTGGAGGAGGCTAGCGTGGTGAAGGTGGACGGTACCGGGCAATACTACCTGGTGCGCCATCCCGAGCTCGGGTGGCGGCTCTACCAGCGGGGGATTGAGGCGGCCTTCTTTCTCGCCGAGGGGGAGGAGGCGCTCTACTGGGCCCCGGAGTTCCGGGTGCCGTTGCCGGAGGTGGCGTGATGGCGTGCCCCATGTGCGGCGGAACGGGGCGCATCACGATCCGCCTCCCCGATGGCCGGGAGCTGGAGACGGCCTGCCTGGAGTGCCTGGACCGGGAGGCGGAGGACTTTGAGGAGGAGGAAGATGAAGAGGGCGTCTTCGTTCCCTGGGAAGTGCTGGACCTCCTCATGGAGCGCGAGGACGATGAGGGGTACTGGATCCCCTAGGGCCCTTCTCTTCGCCCTCGCCCTCCTCCTCCCCGCCCTGGCCCAGGGCTTACCCCAGGTGCGGGAGCTCTCCGAGCGGGAGCTCTACTGGTTCCTGGCGAACCGGACCCAGGAGGTGGTGGCCGTGGGGCTCCCCCCGGCCTCCCTGGGGGAGGCCCTGAAGGAGAAGCGCCTCACCCTGGTCCTGGGGCGGGAGGCGCCTCCTCCCTGGGCCCGGGGGGCGAAGGTGGTGCGCCTCGGGGGGACGCCCATGGCCGGGTGGTTCCTCCTGGCGGACGGACGGTTCTTCGTGGCCCCCAAGGGGGCGGCCTTCGTGGTGGTGGAAAGCCCGGAGGTGGTGGCGGTTCTCCGGGGGTACTTCGCTGTGGCTTGGGGGAAGTAAATGCGGGTTCTCCGGTTTGACGGAAGCCAGAAGCGGCGGGTCTACGAGACGCCCATGGGGGACGGGTGGGTCCAGGAGTGGCCCACGGGAAGGTGCCGGGCCTGGTGGGAGGGCCCCGAAGGGGAGCGGGAAGACCTCGGGGACTTCCCCGGCCTGGAGGAGGCCTACGAGGCCCTGGAGGAGGCCTTCATCCGGCGGGTAGTGGAGGCGGGCCTGGATGAGGAAGAGGACGATCCCCAAAGCCTCGCTGACCCTTTTTAGCCTCCTCGTCTTCCTGGCGGGGTGCGCCCTGGAGGCCCCCCTCCTCCGGCTCTCCCTGGGCCAGGAGAAGGTGCGGGCTCGGGAGGGGGAGACGGCCACCCTCCCGGCGCGGGTGGAGGCCAGGGGGCTCAGGGCCCGCCTCTTCGTGGAGGGCCTTCCCCCAGGGATGACCCCTCCTCCCCTGGAGGTGGAGGGTAAGAGGGAGCTCTCCCTCGCCATCCCCGCCCGGGAGGCCGGGACCTGGGAGGCCCGGGTGGTGGCCGAGGGCGGGGGGATGCGGCGGGAGGCCTCCTTCCGCCTGGTGGTGGAGGGGGCTTCCTCCTTGGACTTCTACCTGGAGGGCACGGTCTACGTGGGCGGGGAAGGGGTCGCGCCCCAGACCCAGGCCGCCACGGACCGGATGGCCTACTGCCCCCAGGGGTGCCCGGGGAGGCCCCTGGGCGGGGGATGGTACCGGGTGGAGGGCCTGGGAGGCCAGGCCCTGGGCGGGCTGAGCCTGCCCGACCGCCCCCTCCGGGCCCAGGGGGGCGAGGCCGAGCCCCTCTTCCCCGAGGAGTGGAACCTCCCCCTGGCCCGCTTCCCCGAGGCCTGGGCCGAGGCCACGGGAGAGGGGGTGGTGGTGGCGGTGGTGGACACCGGGGTCCTCCCCGGCCACCCCGACCTCGAGGGCGTCCTCCTTCCGGGGCTGGACCTCGTGGACGGGGACACCGACCCCACGGAGCCCAGCACGGGAAGCCCCCTCCAGACCTTCCACGGGAGCCACGTCTCCGGGGTCCTGGCGGCGGCCTGGAACGGGGTGGGGATGGCGGGGGCCTCCCAGGCCCACATCCTCCCCATCCGCCTCCTCACCCCCGAGGGGACGGGGCGGGAGAGCGACCTGATCCTCGCCCTCCGGTGGGCGGCGGGGATCCCCGTGCCGGGGCTTCCCCCAAACCCCCACCCGGCCCAGGTGGTGAACCTCTCCTTAAGCGGGGAAGGCCCCTGTTCCCCCGCTTTGCAAGAGGCCCTGGACGAGGTGAGGGGTCGTGTAAGGATTTATGTGTAAGGGTCCGTGTTTAATAGGGGGGCACACCTTAGCACGAGGAGGTGCCCCGTGGA